>Ga0209800_10000162_pt1 | contig 136576 bp, 127 predicted proteins | sample Higcelweek8metaG_FD_187174 | JGI IMG/M metagenome (GOLD analysis project Ga0209800, IMG submission 187174) | Freshwater pond sediment microbial communities from the University of Edinburgh, under environmental carbon perturbations - High... | ecosystem: Environmental > Aquatic > Freshwater >... | reverse complement strand
CTGAAGCGTCGAAGTTCTGCAACGGGCATGCTGCTGCGCAATAGCCTCAGCATCGCACAGCGACGTCAACAGGAACGTCGCCACTTGCGGAGGAACAGCCGCGGCTATCTCGGCAATGAGATCATCGGCAATGACGCCAGGGCCACTGGGCATGTGAGACACAAGCCCCAGGGCGGATGCGCCGTACAGCACCGCCTGACGCGCTTCATCAAGGCTTGAGATACAGCAGATTTTGATACGTGGCAGTGCGGTCATGGCTTCTTGTCCTGCAACGGTCACTCCTCCCCGGTTACAGGGGAAAGCCCATTGCTGTTTTTACCTGTATCCCGTTATCTGGCGACGTCAACATTCCCAACAATGTAAAAGCCACCTCGAGTGCGGTTGCAGGAGATGTTGACGTTATAATATTGCCAGCTACAACGATGGGCTGATCCTGAACATGCGCGCCAAAACCTTCAAGTTGTTTCCTTCTTTTTCCATCCATTAAATGGTATGTGGTCGCATTCCTGTTTTTCAGGATTCCGCTTTTCCCGAGAGGCAACGCCCCAACGCACACTGATGCTATGATTTTACCCGCTTCATGGAACTGACGGATGATTTGAAGAAAATCCTCATGATACGCATCTTCGTAAAATCCGGCTTCTTCAAAACCACCGGGAATAGCCAGGGCATCGTAATCGTCAACAGATATTTCAGACAATTGATATTCCGGAGTAACGGTAAAATTCCAGGTGCATCTGATCTGTGCCCTTCGTCCGGCAGTTGTTACACCTACCGGGAAGTCCCCGACCTCTCTACTCCAGCCCAGAACATCCGTAAAAACACTGGCTTCGTATTCCTCAAAGCCCTGAGCCAATAGCAAGAGAACCTGTTTCATTTCTATTCCTTCCTTGATGTTTCCCGATAGCCGTTGAACGTGTCCGGAGATGAGCAGCGCCCCGCGGCGGAAATTTTTTATGCTGACGCGGAGTGTCCGCCACAACCAGCCGAGCCATATAATACGCTAAATCCGAAGAACAAAAAAGCATCTTAATCCTTTTAATATCAGACACTTACCACAACTGCAGCAAAGCCGCGGAAGCGGTGCTTCAGGAGGACGAATCCCTCTCGGGATTCATCGAATCGTCACTGCGGACCAACATTGAACGGCGGCTGAACCAGAAAGAGTTCATTGCCCGGGGTCTTGCTTCGCGTGATCGTGCACGGCAATCGAACTCGTCGTATGTCGATGGAGAAAGCGTGATCGGTGAACTCAGGGGCATGCTCGAAAAAGCCGGAAAGCGATCGGCATGACATTGAGGGTACGGTTCACTCCCGAAGCCAGAAAGGATATTGTGCGACGGTATGCGTTCCTGCCTGAACAAGACCTGAAGGCTGCAGAAGATGCGCTTGAAGCCATTGAAAGGGGCATGGCATTCCTTCGGGAGTTCCCCTTCAGCTGCAGGAAAGCCGCTCCCCAAAACCCATTCCTCCGCGAACTGCTGATCCCCTTCGGCAACTCCGGCTATGTAGCGCTTTTCGAGATCGAGAACAGCCACACCATCACCATTCTTACCATCCGCCTCCAGCGTGAAGACGATTATCTGTAGAGGTGCATCCGATCCGCGCTCTCAGCAGTTGAAATGACGCAAAGCAAGGATTCAGGTTTTTCCGGAAATTTCAAATCCCGCAGGGATGCCATACCGGTAGCAAAGTATCATCCCCCGACCTCTTTAAAGCTCCAGAGGAGCAACATACCGGTAACGACGGGTGCAACCCGGCACACCATCGAACCCGCTTTACCTTGCCCATCCCCAACCAATCAACAACAGCTTACGCCTCCCGTCCTCCCGATTCTGCTGCTATTGCAACTTCCTGATTTCCCATAAAAACTAAAAGCAAATATCGTCCCCTAATTCCCTCGTCTTCAAGGCGCTGGTAGCAATCGGGTGGATTTTTTTGTTGGGCATCATTTACTCTTGGTTTATTGAGTCTATGTATTTCATTAAATAATCTGCAAATCCAAGGATTTCTTGCTCTCTAAATGCGAACATTGACGTTTCATGATGATACCTCGCATCAACAAATAGATTTTTATTGCGATCTATAAATTGATCAAAATCGTTGGTGAAATTCCGTATTTTTGCTTTGTCGGCATCTCCCAGCTTTTGATACAGTTTATTCAGAAAATGACCCTTCTCTTCAATTCCACTTGCTCGGTGTATTAGCCATTTCAGGGCGAGCTCACAGGAAAATGCTGCACAAACAACTCCTGGAACTAGTTGTATCGATTTACCTTCTTCGATTTTATTATCGTTTAGGCATACTTTCGCGGCAGTTTGAAACTGTCTTGCAGATGACAAGACATCTGCCGAATAGTCCTTCCACAGCTTGATCACGCCACCAGTGTACGAACCAGGGCCTTTGCCTGAAAGGTCGGTTGTGCCGAAGCTGATTATAATTTTATCTTCACTCATATTTATTTTCTTTTTCAAGAATGCATTGGATAAGCCCAACGTGGCCGCGGATGAGCAGCGCTCCGCGGCGGAAAATTTATTTGACGACGCGGAGTGTCTGCTCCATCCGCTTGTTCGCCCGCCTGCGGGCGGACAGGCGGATGCCCGATCCGCGGTCACGTTCACCCGACCGCAGGGCGGGTGAACGGTTTGCGTTACCTGCGCTGGGGTGGGGACGGCGAAGCCGTCCAACCAGAAAAATGACAAGGCGTAGAAAACTGTTTGAGATTGCCGCAGAATCCCCAGCGTCAGGTGCACGCTTTGTTAGACCCCGCCTTTGACCTGCAAGACACTTTGCCGAATTCATTTCTTGATTGTCCGTAAATGCTTCCATCCAGTTAAGTGAGCCAGTATCTTAGGTTCTAAAAGCTCCTTGACCTTTTCATCGGAAAATCCAATGATTTCCAGTAAGTACAACTCAAATATCATTGTCAAAATATAAATAACGGAAGGTAACTCCTCTTTTTGGAAAGTCAATTTCTGTTTGTTGTGATGCACAAATTCATTTCTCGTGTTGGTAACTCTTTTAGCAAAAAGTTCCACATCATCAATAAATCGCCCAGAGGTCTCTTTTTTATTATCAAGAAGTTCAAAGATTTTTTGCCGAAATCTTTTATAGTTCGCATTACTTAATGCGCCATCCACCCATTCAGTTAATTCAGCAGGAATAGCACTCAATACTTTTTCCTTTTGTTCGATAAATTTCTCCTTCTGTAAGTATTGACCATCAAGCAAAATGCTGTGCAAAGATTCTAGTGACTGAGCAATGTTTAGAAATTTTGTATCAATAAACAATCGATTGCTATAGAATAACGAGCGGTATAAATGAATTATCGTTTCATATTTATCAAAGGATGTAAACCACGCAGAGATTTGGTCTCCTGATAAATCCTTGAAGGTGTATAGAAATTCCTGCGGCAATTTTTGTTTTCTGCTGACAATTGGCTCTATTGGCGTATAGAAGATATTTATTTCCGGATAATGTATCTTGCCTTCGCCGAATTCTTGTGGATTCTCCTTTGAAAAACCAAACACAGACACAGGATAAGGTATCCTTTGGATTGCAAATTGAAGTAAATACGCAAATATATTTAATTGTTTGAATAAGTCATCAAATTGTATATCACCGTTTTTGCTTTTTACGACAAGATACGAGGTCTGAGAAATTGTCACTTCAGTTTGTATTATATTGTGGTTTGGACCACGGCTCGAAAAACCGATGCCAACCTCGAAAGTTTCTCCAACATCGAAAAATTGCGAAATTGGTTTTTCATATCTTATTTTTGAGACAAATTTGCCGTCAGTGGTATCCATTTCAATTGCAAATCCATAAATGCCTACCCAAGCCTCTAAATCTGTGTAACTACCGCATAATTGATTAAATCTAATTTTTTCTTCTGACTCAAAATGCACCCCTTCAAAAACAAAGTGCGCCAAGTACTTGCCTCCACCTAATCCAACCAGCGGATAAGCCCAAGAATTGATAATACATTTGTATAACGTAATAGGTATTCCCTGTTGAGTAACCCCAAGAATAATAGGCAATTGTTGTATTGGTTCTGGTTTTTTTGAATCAAACACTCCTACCAGTTCAAGAGATGCACCATCTTCTTGAGAATAAGTTAGCGTTCCAAGTAACTTGTTCTCTTCTGAGTCGGGGAGCCACCAGTATCCTTTTTGTTCAAATGGACTTTGCATTATTTCTCCGCTTACTATGAATCAAACTTTATCTGCAATGATTTTACTTGTTGATATAAAAAGTGAGATTATTATGCAAGAAGGGGTCTAACGTAGAAGTCACCGGCGCTGCGCGGCCTTATCGCGCAGCGTCCGCGTGGACTGCCGGGTTGGGCGGTTTTTACGCATTCAATTCGACCCTGGCCCCTTTGATTCTTTGGGCATGACAACTGGAGATTGAAATGAACATCAAGAAACTGTGTATTCCTTCCACGGAATCCTCGACGCATCAATTGATGCCAGAAAACCCACCAGGTCTTTACGACCCTGATACTCAAACACTCCGCGTGAGTCCTGAGACGCTAAAACTAGCGGAAGCCCAGGAAACAGCCCTTGGAAGCCTGCCCGAGTCGATGCTGAATCGTGATCGGTACGCATCACAGACTGTTTGACGATCACGATCGCAAAGGTGACGCCCTGTTCTTTGACAACGGCACCATGAATTTTCATTTGCTACCTCACTTTAAGTTTGTGGTGATTGAAATGGCGCCCAACAATAATTAGATTGATCCGCCTAAACCGCAGATATGTAAATTACAACCCATATAATACGCTAATTTCGAAGAGTGTAAAAAACTCTTAATCCTTTTAATCTTAGCTATTTATCTGAATTACTGATTTTTATTTCCGCTGCTTATACGGATCGGCATAACAACGCAACTCTCAAACTGTCAACAAAAGGTTGCAAACGCCAGATAGCCCACAGGGTTCAACATTGCTCGTCGTATATCGTCAAAAAGCCTCACCCATCGCCCTCACTCAACCCCATACACCTCATCAATCTTCCCCGATCCGTCGAAATGGTAGCGGACTCGGCTGCTTTTCGATATCGTCCTCTCCCTGCGCCGGTCGTAATATTCGTACTCGGTATATAGATCGAAGGTGCGGTCGGTGATCTTGCGAATATCCGTGATGAGGTTGCGCGACTGGCTGGTCTTGCCCCATACGTACCGGTAACGATTCAGCAGGTCGTTGTAGGTGGGGTTCGAGAGGTCCCAGAAGCGAATGAGGCTGTCCGAAAAGAAGCTGAAGAGCCTGTCGAAATTCCTGCTGTCCTCGGCAGCCACGAATCCGCGGATGGCGTTCCGGTACACCTCGTCCCGGTTGGCCTGCAGGGCCGGAGAAACCGGGGCCGTGGCTGGCGCCGGTGAAGGAGCAGGAGCCGGGGCCGCTGCAGGTGGACTATCCGATGCAACCCGCTCGGCATAAGCTCCCGCGTCCGCACCTGAAGCCGTCGTGCCGAGCAGCTCCACGAGCCGCTCTTTCGGTATGCCGAAGCTGAAACTCTGCGTATCGGAGATCTTGGCGAAGTTCACCGCCACGAGCCTCCCCCACTTGTCGATGATGGGGCTTCCGCTCGATCCCGGCAGGGTGGGTATGGAGTAGAGCATGCGGTTGTCGTCGGGCTCCTGGGTGATCTTGCCCGCCGTGAACTGCGACTTGATGCCCTCCTTCGTTACCGCAAGCTCGAGTCCGTAATTGTAGCCGATCATGTACACGTCGTCGTTGATTGCAGGCGGCGTTTCCGGCTTTCCCTCCTCCCCTTCCAGCGAAATGAACTCCGTGATATGCTCCGGCGTGCGCTTGTCCTTGAGCTGGATAAGGGCCAGATCCACAGCCTCGTCGCCCGACTGCTTCACCACCACGCAGCTTTTGAAGTCCTGAAGCGAAGTCACATAGGTGTTGTCGTAAGCCACGCCGATATCCACCACATGCACCTGTATCGTCGTATTGTCGGGGTTGTAGTTGATCCTGTTGAGCAAACCGTTCATCTCGGTGATCTGCGTTTCGAGATTCGCATAGGCCTGCTTCAGTTCGCTGATCGAGTTCTCATCGAGACTGTAGTAGTTGGTATCGAAGTAGTTTCGCAATTTGTTCTGTTCGGCGATCTTCTCCTCGATCTTTTCGCCCAGTATCCGCTTGATTTCGGCGATTATCCGTGTTATGTAGCCGGCGGCATCCTTCCCCTGGTTCAGCGGGTTCACCACATGGCGGTTCGTGGCGATCCTGCCGTCCCGACTCACGAAGAACCCGGTGCCGAACGCGATGCTCGCATGCTCGACGGCTTCGCCCTCGGTATCGTAAATCTCGGGCGGGGCTCCCTTTTCGTTCAGCGTGAAGAAAAGGCGCATGCCGTTGTCGAAGGTAAGGGAGTAGTAGTACTGGTTCTTGACGAGCACCACGCTGCTGCGGTATTTCTCGTACAGCGTTTGCGGATCTTCCGGTTTTTTCGAGCAGGATGAGAGCACCAGCGAAACCAGAAGCATGAAAACGATCTGCCACATGGGTACTGCGTTGTTGTTGATACCACGAAAATAAAGCATGAACAGCCTGTTGCATCGGGCGGAAAACGTTGATCATCGGGGCACATCAGTCACTCGGGAGCAGTCGCATCATAGCGTACACATGTCGTAATGCCTTCGCTGCGCCGTTGTGCAGCAGGAAGAGCATTACGGTAAAGGTACGGAAATTTCCGGCACAAAGTAAAGCAGGGCAAGCGCCTGGGCACAATACCCGCCGCTTTCGGCTAGCATGCCCATGCCCTCCTCTGTTTAAAGCTCCAGAGGAGCGGCATACCGGTAGAGTAACACCTCATCCCCTTCCCTTCCCGATCACCGTCGCAACGACCTGCCTGCCGAATGCGGCAACGAGGCCGGGGGCGAAACGGTATGCCAGCGCCGTCAGGCGCGCACGGGCGGGTATGATGATCAGCTCCCGGTTGCGTTCCACTCCCCGCAGGGCTTCGCGGGCAACCTGCTGCGGGGTGCAGAGCCGACCGGCGGCAAGGGTCAGGTAGTTCCGCACATCCGGCCGCCACCTCTCCGATTCGGCTCCCGAAAGCGGACCTTCGTCGAGCAGCGGCGTATCGACGCCCGCAGGACAGATGGTGCTGATGCGCACGCCGTGCCGTTCGGCTTCGTAACGGAGGCTCGAACTGAACCCCACCACGGCGTGCTTGGTCATGGAGTACATGGAAAGCAGCGGAGCGGGAGCAAGCCCCGCAAGCGAAGCCATATTGACGATATGGCCGCGCCCCCGGCCGACCATCAGGGGATAGGCTGCCAGCGTTCCGTTCACCATTCCCCGGATGTTGACATCAATGATCCTGTCGCACTGCGCCTCTTCGGAGTCGAGAACCTCGCCCGAAAACAGCATGCCTGCGTTGTTGAAGAGAAAATCGACGGCGCCCGCATCGCGCGCGACACCTTCGACAACCTTGCGGAACGCAACGGCGTCGCACACGTCGAGCGTCACGGGATGCACGCCGGAACCGAGCGATGCCGCAGCTTTCTGCACCCTTGCGCCGTCGATGTCTGCCATCCATACCCTCGAACCGCGTTCAGTGAGTCCGGCAGCAAGTGCAAACCCGATGCCGGAAGCCGCACCCGTCACGATGGCGCTTTTGCCTTTCCAGAAAGTATCCATGTCGCTCTGCAAAGAATTATCGTTCCCTCTTTTCATGAGGTTAAATATACCGCTTCCGGCAGCTTGCCGGAAAACCCCTCGGAAATCATGCAATGGCAGATCGGCAAACCCTGCCGTTTGAAAAAAGTCCTCCACGGATGCATATTAAGGCAGGAAAACTATCAGCTACGCCGAAACACCGAACAACCGCATGCCCAACCATAAAATCCGCCTTGCCGTGTTCTGCTCCGGAACCGGCAGCAACTTCAAATCCCTGCACGAGGCCATAGCCAAAAGGCCGCTCGATGCCGAAATCGTGCTCTGCCTGTCCAACCGCTCGCAGTGCGGCGCGATGGAGTTCGCGCGAGAGAACGGCATTGCAGCCCGCCATATCTCGGAAAAGCAGTTCGCGACGTACGCGGAGTTCGTCGATGCCATGCTCGCCGCGCTCGGCGAGTACGGCGTGGAGGCCATCGCGCTTGCCGGGTACATGCGCAAGGTGCCACAGGACGTGGTGGCGGCATATCCCGAGCGGATGCTCAACATCCACCCCGCCCTCCTCCCGAAATTCGGCGGCGAGGGCATGTACGGCATCCACGTGCACACCGCCGTGCTCGCCTCGGGTGAGACCGAAAGCGGGGCCACGGTGCACATCGTCAGCGAGGAGTACGACAAGGGGCGCATCGTGCTGCAGGAGCGTGTGCCGGTGCTTCGCGAGGACACGCCAGAGACTCTTGCCGGGCGCGTGCTCGAATGCGAACACCGCCTCTACCCCGCCGCGCTCGAAAAGCTGCTCGGGGAAATGAAAACCGCAGAAATACGATGAAGCTCTCCGTCTCGGAAATCTTCCACTCCATCCAGGGCGAATCCTCATTTGCCGGCTGGCCCTGCGCCTTCGTAAGGCTTGCCGGGTGCGGCCACGGCTGCCTGCATTGCGATACCGCCTACGCTGAAGCGCCCGGCACGGAAATGACGATCGAGGAAATCATCGAGAGCATTGACGCAATCGGCGCTCCGCTCGTGGAGATCACCGGCGGAGAACCGCTCCTGCAGGAGGAGGTTTACGCGCTCATGGAGAAGCTCTGCAACCGCCGCAGGGAGATCGTGCTGCTTGAAACCGGCGGGTTCCTTTCCGTGGCCGGGGTCGATCCGCGCGTGCACAGGATCATCGATATCAAGCCCCCTTCAACCGGCGTATCCGCCGAAAACCACCCCGAAAACATCGAACTTGCACTCCAGCAGAAAGATCGTTCCGAACGCTCGATCGAGTTCAAGATTGTGGTTGCCGACCGCCAGGACTACCTCTGGGCGCGGGATCTGCTCACCCGGACCGGTATCTGCGATGCCTGCACGGTGATGATGGGCACGGTGTTCGGCCGACTCAAACCCCGCAGCCTTGCGGAGTGGATTCTCGAAGACCGGCTCAGGGTGCGCATGCAGCTGCAGATGCACAAGTATCTATGGCCGCCGGATATGAGAGGGGTTTAAGTCGCAATTCTACCGATATACCGCCCCTACGGGGCTGGGGAAAACCCGGTTTCGGGGGGAACGCAATTCTACCGGGATGTCGCCCCTACGGGGCTGAAGAATGGAACGGGATTCTTTGCTCTACCGGTATATCGCCCCTGCGGGGCTGGGGAAAACCCGGTTTCGGGGGAACGCAAGTCTATCGATGTGTCGCCCCCTACGGGGCTGGGAAAGAGGAGAGGATTCCTTGTTTCCTACCGGGATGTCGCCCCTACGGGGCTGGGGAAAACCCGGTTTCGGGGGGGAATGCAATTCTACCGATGTGTCGCTCCTATGGAGCTGGGAAAGAGGAGAGGATTCCTTGTTCTACCGGTATATCGCTCCTACGGGGCTGGGGAAAACCCGGTTTCGGGGGGGAACGCAAGTCTACCGATATACCGCCCCTACGGGGCTGAAGAATAGAACGGGATTCTTTGCTCTACCGATATACCGCCCCTACGGGGCTGGGAAAGAGGAGAGGATTCCTTGTTCCTACCGGTATACCGATCCTGCGGGGCTGGGAAAAAGGAGTGGATTCCCTGTTCTACCGATATGACGCCGCCGCAGGGACGGGAAAGAAGAAGGGAATGTAAATCCCGGCGGATTTCATACTTTGTTGTGTTATCGTAGCGAAAAGTATTGCCATACACCATTTCACCCTCTGAACTTGAAGTCACTTTCTGTCATCGTTCCGTTCTTCAACGAAAAGGAGTCGCTTCCGGAACTGCTCGACCAGCTCTCCGTCGCCCTTCGGGAGACGGAGCTTCACCGGCTGTTCGACGGAGCGTTCAGCCATGAAATCATTCTGGTCGACGACGGCTCGACCGACGGATCGGCGGAGCTGGTGCGCTCCATGATTGCCGACAGGCCGGAGGTCGCCCTCATCTCCTTCCAGCGGAACTTCGGCAAGACCGCGGCGCTTTCGGCAGGATTCCGTGCTGCGGAAGGCGGCGTGGTGGTGACGCTCGACGCCGACCTGCAGGATGATCCGGCCGCGATACGCCCTCTCGTGGCGAAACTCTTCGAAGGGTACGATCTGGTGAGCGGATGGAAAAAAGAGCGGAAGGACCCGCTCGGCAAAACCGTGCCCTCACTCTTTTTCAACATGGTCACGCGGCTCTTCACCGGCATCCCCATCCACGACTTCAACTGCGGCCTCAAGGCCTACCGGCGGGAGGTCACCGACCGGGTAGAACTGCACGGCGAGATGCACCGATACATTCCCGTGCTGGCCGGATGGAACGGCTTCAGAATTGCCGAACTGCCGGTCAACCACCGCCCCAGAATGCACGGATCCACGAAGTTCGGCACCGGAAGGTTCCTTGCCGGCCTGTTCGATTTTCTGGCCGTGCTCTTCATCACCCGATACTTCCGACGTCCCATGCATTTCTTCGGCATGGCCGGACTGGTGAGCTTCCTCTCGGGCTTCTCCATCAGCCTCTACGTCACGCTCGACAAGGTGCTGAACCAGAAGCCGGCGAGCAACCGCCCGATCCTCTTTCTCGGCATCCTGCTCATCATTCTCGGCGCACAGCTCTTCTCCACCGGCCTGCTCGGCGAGATGCTCTCGACCTCCGCACCCGAAGGCAGCGGCTTCACCGTGCGTGAAACCGTGAACCTGACGGAAAAACAGGAAAAGAAAATCGGTAACCGGGAAAAAAGTGTGGGCGGTGGGCGGTGAGCAGCCTAAAAAAATGCTTTCTTCACGATTATCTGCCACCCACATTATTCAACACGTAACAACTTTTCCATGAAACGAGTCGGAGCCCACGTCAGCATTGCGGGCGGTATCGAGAATGCACCTTTGCAGGCCGCAGGAATAGGGGCGAAGGCGTTCGCGCTCTTCACGAAAAACCAGCGGCAGTGGCGGGTTCCTGAACTGACGGACGCCTCCCTTGAGGCGTTCCGGAAAAACTGCAGCGACGGCGGATTCCTGCCGGAACACATCCTGCCTCACGACAGCTATCTCATCAATCTCGGCAGCCCGGAACCCGAAAAACTCGACCGGTCACGCAACGCCTTTTTCGACGAGATGCAGCGGGCCGAACGGATGGGACTCCGGATGCTGAACTTCCACCCCGGAAGCCATCTCAACCAGATAGCGCCGGAAGCCTGCCTCCGGCTTATCGCCGAATCGATAAACATGGCTCTCGATCGCTCGTCGGGCGTTACCGCCGTGATCGAGAACACCGCCGGCCAGGGCTCGAACCTCGGCAGCCGCTTCGAGGATCTCGCCATGCTGGTCGATCTCGTGGAGGACAAGTCGAGAGTGGGCGTCTGCCTCGATACCTGCCATCTCTTTGCCGGAGGTTACGACATCAGAACCGGAGAAGCGCTGGAACGAATGACCGGAGAATTCGACCGCGTGGTGGGCCTGGGGTATCTGAAAGCCATGCACCTGAACGACGCGAAACAGCCGCTCGGCAGCCGGGTCGACCGGCATGCATGCATCGGCAAAGGTGAAATCGGCATCGAGGCTTTCGCATGCATCATGCGGCATCCCCTCTTTGACGAGATGCCGCTTGTTCTGGAGACGCCCGATTCGGACGGATGGGAGGAGGAGATCCGGATGCTCTACCGGCTTGCCGGGCAGGATTTCAGCACACCCTCAGCGTTTTGAGGCGGCGCGCAGGTACTTGCCGACCGAAAGCGTGCTGCCGAATATGCCGAGCGCAAGCCCGAGCAGAACAAGCGACGGGTAGATCAGCAATGCGGACGGATGCAGTATCTCGTACATCGCCGGCTCATAGGTGAAAAGAAGCTGCTCGAAAACCACATAGACCGCGCCGGCGGCGAGCAGGCCCGACAGAATCCCCTGCAGGGCGCCTTCAATGACATAGGGGGCGCCGATAAACCATGCCGTGGCGCCGACGAGGCGCATGGTCCTGATCTTCTCCTGACGGGAATAGAGGGCAAGCCGGATGGTATAGCCGATCAGCACGACGGTTGCCACGGCAATCAGAAGACCCATACCTCCGGTAAGCAGGGTGAAGAGTTTGCCGTTCTGCTCGATCTGGCCGAGATACTTCTGGTTGTAGCGTACCTCCAGACCCGGCGCGAGGCCGCTGATGAGAGGAACCACTTTGGCGATGCTGTCCGGCCGGGCGTACTCCGGCTGGAACTTCAGGCGGACGGAACGGGGCAGCGGGTTCGAACCGAGAATCCTGACCACATCCTCGCCGAAATCACGGGAGAAGATCGATGCCGCTTCTTCACGGGTTACATAGACGGCATCCCGGACGCCGTCGAGTTCCCTGATTTTTCCGGTTATCCCGGCGGCCTGCGCCTCGGTAAGCGAATCGGCGAGAAACACTTCCAGCTCCATCCTGCTGCGCAGTTCCTGTATGATGTCGAAAAAACTCAGCGAGACGGTGCTGAACAGGCCAAGCAGCACGAGCGCAAAAAAGCTGATCGTTACGGTGATCGCAGCGGGCATCTTTGCCCGTCCGAAACCGGAAAAACCCTCCCTGACAATAAAGGATAAAGACATAACACGTTATTTGGGGGAACAGTCCGTTCGGATGTTCCGCGTTCCGATTATCTTGCCGGTCTCCCCCGCCTTGAGGCGTTTCGTTGCCGAAAGGCCGCTCCTTCGGGAGCTGAAGATACCGCTTGCGAAAATTGACAGGGGTTCCCGTTTCAGGATTATCAGCATAATCATGTAAAAGAATGTAGAAAACAAGTTGCAAAAACAATTTTTTTTTCTTTTAATTAGAACGTCGGAACGGGGCTATAGCTCAGTTGGTAGAGCATTTGCATGGCATGCAAAGGGTCAGGAGTTCGAGTCTCCTTAGCTCCACATAAACGAAAAAAGCGCAATCACAGGATTGCGCTTTTTTCGTTTATGGATGTACTGCCATGAGCGTTTCGGATGCAAGGAGGCCGGTTTCTCTCACTTCCTGCCAACCCTGGCTATCATAAAGACTATACCCACAAGCAGCGAGGCCGCAAGACCGGCGGCGATGTTGTAGACCGCAGCGAGAGCGACAACCTTCGGGGTGAGGTCCACGACCGAACCGGTAAACCGGGAACTCCACAGAAAGGTCGAAGCGCTCAGACCGGTAAAGAAAAAACTGGTCGCCAGACTGCCTGCAAAAGAGACGAAAAGCTTTTCACGCTTTCCTGCAACGACGGACTGCTGGCGGTTCACCTGTTTGCTGCCGTCGGGATCGAGCAGGTTTTTCACCATCATGGCCAGAAGGGCGAACACCAGAAGCACGGGAACATGAAAACCGTAAACCCCCAGAAGCTGAGAACCCGTCAGATCGAAAAATCCCTGGGCAAGCTGACGGGAGGCTGCGCCGAGCATCCAGGACGAAGTGAAAAAGAAAACCGTTCCCCACAAGAGGGTGACCGAAATCCAGATAGCCGGCCCCGGTTTTGCCGGAGTTTTTTTAAGCAGTGCTGCCATAAACCAGTAACAGTTGAATTAAACAAGCATTGAAAGCCGGAAAAAGCTTTCCTGACGCAGCAGATATAAACCCTGCTCCCGCGCTTACAATTCCTCCTTTTCCGGTATTGTCCCCTCAAATTCATCGCGAAAGGGAAACCTGAAAAGCGCAACCTGCGATGCAACGATTATTTTCCATTTTCCGTTTGGATCATTACGTTCATTTGCCGAATTTGGCAACGGGAAGTTTACACAATCTTAACACCGGGACGCTTATGTGTGGAGTTTTCGGCATTTTCAACTCAAAAACTCCCGCTGAAGATACCTTTTACGGTTTATACTCGCTGCAGCACAGAGGGCAGGAGGCTGCAGGTATCGTTGTTGCCGAATACAACAAGGCGAAGAAAAAAACACTCTTCAAGCAGCACAAGGGAATGGGTCTGGTTTCGGAGGTTTTCAGGGACGAAACCATTTTCGAGACCCTCAGCGGTTATGCGGCCATAGGCCACAACCGCTACTCCACCACCGGTTCATCGAAGTCAACCAACAATGTCCAGCCGTTTTCGCTGACCTACCGGTCGGGAAGTCTGGCCATAGCCCACAACGGCAATCTCACCAACTCGAGGGCTCTCAGGCGCGAGCTGACCGAGCTCGGCGTTATCTTCCAGGCCTCTTCGGATACGGAAATCATTCCGCACCTGGCGGCACGCAGCCGCGAAAAAGAGCCGCTGCACCAGATATACGAGGCGCTGCGCCAGGTCCAGGGCGCATACTCCATGGTGATTCTGGCCAACAACCAGATGATCGCCGCACGTGACCCTTACGGGTTCCGCCCTCTTGCGCTCGGCAAGAAAGTAGACCCGCTGACCGGCGAACTCACCTACATCGTAGCCAGCGAAACCTGCGCGTTCGACATCATACAGGCGGAGTACATCCGCGATATCGAGCCGGGCGAGATCCTCATGATCGACCATCTGGCGGTAACCAACGAAAATCCCACGTCGATCTACCTGCCACCCTCGAAACGCAAGGCCCGCTGCATCTTCGAATACGTCTATTTCGCCCGGCCCGACAGCTTCATCTTCAAACACTCCGTCGATAAAATCCGCAGGAACCTCGGCAAGAATCTTGCCAGGGAGTCCGGCATAGAGCAGCTCCCGGACGACAAGCAGATGACGGTGGTCAGCGTACCCGACTCGTCCAATACCGCCGCGCTTGGCTTTGTGAGGGAGAGCAACAAACTCGGGAGGCCGGCGCGGTTCGAGCACGGGCTCATCAGGAACCACTATGTGGGAAGAACCTTCATACAGCCCGGCATCCACAGCAGGGACATCAAGGTCCGCTCGAAATACAACATCGTGCGGGGCGTGCTGGTGGGCCGTCCGATCATCCTGATCGACGACTCCATCGTACGCGGCACCACGGCAAAAATGCTGATCAAACTGATCCGGGAGGCCGACCCGCAGGCCATCCATCTGCACATCAGCTCGCCGCCCATCACCAATCCCTGTTTTTACGGCATGGACTTCCCGACAAAGCGCCAGCTGCTCACCCATATGTTCGAAACCACCGGCAGCGAGGAGGAGGAGATCGAAAAGATACGCGAGTATATCGGCGTCGATTCCCTGAAGTACCTCTCCATGCAGGGACTGCTCAACAGCGTACCGACCTTCGAGAATGAAACCTGCAGCTACTGCACGGCATGTTTCAGCGGCGACTATCCCATCCAGGTCAACGACGTCACCACGGACAAGGAAGAGAACGACTGATCCACGGGGTGCCACCCCGCGCCGGGTACAAAAAAAGCGGGAGCATCTCAAAAAGGTAAAAGAGATGCTCCCGCTTCAGTTTCTGCAAAAAAAACCGGCCGATGGCGTTATTTCTTGCCCTGCTTGAACTCGATCCTCACGGAAGTATGCGGAACCGCCTCGAGGCGTTTCTTTGGGATCGGCTTGCCCGACTTGATGCAGATGCCGTAGGTCCTGTTGCGGATTCTGTCGAGAGCCTGGTCGATATAACCGATATACTTTTCATCGCGGGCGATGAACATGAACCGCTGTTCGCGGTCCATCGTCTCCGTTCCGTGATCGGCCATGTGCATGGAGTAGTTCGAGTTTATGGAGTCCTCGACATTTTCATCAGAAAGGGAAGAGCGCAGAATTTCCAGATCACGAAGCACCTCCTCCCGTCTCTTGAGCAGTAACTGCCTGAAATGCTCGAGTTCCTCATCGCTCAGATAGGTTTTCGTCAGAATCGGCTCATCTACCGCTTCGTTCTCCTTTCCTGCCATGCTGCTGCTTTTTTTCGCCATGATACCTCTGATTTACAAGTTCTAACGGCAAACCGTGAAAAAAGATTTGTTAGTATACTACTAACCACAGGATTTTTCAAGTGATAAGCGGCACATTTCACCGTTTACCGACTCCTCTGCGCCGTTTTCGGCCTCCGGGTCGTACCGTGCGGTTTCAAGAGAGGATGCAAGTGTCTCGTCTTTAATATACGCATCATTTCTCTCGACTGCATCGAGAAGTTTGTCGCTGCCCGAGACTTTCAGCCGGATCCGGTCGGTAATCTCCAGACCGCTCTCCTTGCGGAGCGACTGAATCCTGCTGACCAGTTCACGGGCGAGCCCGAGCATAAGAAGCTCTTCGTTCATTTCGGTATCGAGCGCCACCATGATGCCCTGCGCCTCGTCCGAAGCGACCAGCCAGCCTTCGATATCCTCGTGCATGATCTCGACGTCCTGCCGTTCGAGTTCGAACACCCGGCCGTCGAAATCGAGCGTAAGCCGGCCCTCTTTTTCGATAAGCGCTATCTGGCGATGGGTCATAAGCCTGATGGCGTCGGCAAGCACCTTCATATCCTTTCCGTACCGGGGGCCGAGCGTTTTGAAGTTCGGCTTCACCTTTTTGCTGATAACCGTCCCCTCGTCCTCGATATATTCGATTTTCTGCACATTGACCTCATCGACAATGATGCCGGCCACAAGCTCGTACTCGCCGCGCATTGCCGCATCGTCCACGGCAAGCATGATGCGTTTGAGCGGCTGACGCACCTTGATGGAGGCTTTTTCGCGCATGGTGCGCACCAGGGAGGTCACTGTCTGGGCTTTTTTCATCCGCTGTTCGAGAGGCTTGTCGGTCAGGGAGTCCTCAACGGAGGGGAAGGTGGCAAGGTGCACCGACTCCCACGGGTCGCGGTTGCTGACGGCGTTCAGGTTCAGGTATATTTTCTCGGCAATGAACGGGGTGAACGGAGCCAGCAGCTTTGCGGTCGTCATGAGACAGGTATAGAGCGTCTGGTAGGCGGCAAGCTTGTCGGGGCCCATCTCGCTTTTCCAGAACCGCTTGCGCGACCGCCTGATGTACCAGTTGGACAGGTCGTCGACGGTAAAGTCGCCGATCAGCCTGACGGCGCCGGTCAGGTCGTACTGCTCCATGCGCCGGGTTACGCCGGCCACGAGGGTGTTGAGGCAGGAAAGCACCCACCGGTCAAGCTCCGAACGCTCACCGGCAGGAATGTCGGGCTCGGTATAGGTGAAGGCGTCTACATTGGCATAGAGCACGAAAAAGTTGTAGCTGTTGATGAACGCCCTGAAAAAGCGGCGCTGCTCCTCCTCGATCTCGGCGGTATTGAACGACTTCGGCCTCCAGGGAGGACTCGAAACCAGAAGGTACCAGCGAAGCGAATCGGCTCCGTAGCGCTGCATGGTTTCGAAAGGATCGACCACATTGCCTTTCGACTTCGACATTTTCTGTCCCTCACGGTCGAGAATGTGGCCGTTCACGACCAGGTTCTTGTAGGCGACCGTATCGAAAATCAGGGTGGCGATGGCGTGCATGGTGTAGAACCAGCCCCTGGTCTGATCGACCCCTTCGGCGATGAAATCGGCCGGAAAGGTTTTTTCGAAAACGTCCCGGTTCTCGAACGGGTAGTGCAGCTGGGCAAAGGGCATGGAACCGCTGTCGAACCAGACATCGACCAGTTCGGGGGTGCGGTTGAACCGCCGGCCCTCCCTGATGAAGTAGATCCGGTCCACAAAGGGCTTGTGCAGGTCGAGTTCCACCAGGCCCCGGTCGAGCGCGTCTCCGAGCAGGTGGCGCTCGGCGCCGATGTCGATGAACCCCTCGCGAAGCTCGGCGACCGAACCGACGGCGAACATTCTGCCCGAAGAGATATCGTCTCCGATGGCAAAATCCTCGGCTACCCATACCGGCAGCGGAGTGCCCCAGAACCGCTCCCTCGAAAGGGCCCAGTCCTTGTTCTCCTCGAGCCAGTTGCCGAAACGGCCGGAACCGATTTCCGGCGGGCACCAGTTGATGGTTTTGTTCAGTTCCACCATCCGTCCGGCAAGCGCGGTGGTCCTGATATACCACGACTCCCTTGCATAGTAGATAACCGGCACGTCGTAGCGCCAGGAGAAGGGATAGGTGTGCGTGATGGTTTCGCGGCGATACAGTTTGCCTGCGTCCTTGAGCTGCCGTATGATCAGCGGGTCGGCATCCTTGAAAAACATGCCGTCGTAATCCGGAATTTCTGCGGTGAAACAGCCGTTACGGGCAACCGGCTGCAGCATCGGCAGGTCGTACTGCCGGGCGAGCTCGTAGTCGTCCGCGCCGAAAGCCGGGGCGATATGCACGATGCCTGTACCGTCTTCGGTCGAGACGAACGAGCCCGTGGTGACGTACCAGCAGCGTTTCTGCGGCTGCTGATAGGTGAAAAGCGGCTCGTACCCGATACCCTCCAGCTCCCGGCCCTTCACCGTTCCGGTTACCTGCCAGAGCGACTCTCCGTTCTCGTCCTTTTCCGTCAGCACCTGAAGACGCGACTGGGCAAGAATGAGCACTTCACCGGTCACGCTGTGGCGTACTTTCACATAATCGATATCGGCTCCGGTACAGAGCGCGACGTTGGAAATCAGGGTCCAGGGCGTGGTTGTCCAGACCAGAAAGCTCTCCTGGGAGTCCCTGATGCGGAATTTCACATAGATGCTCGGATCGCTCACCTCTTTATAGCCGAGGGCGAGCTCATGGGAACTCAGCACCGTCTCCGATTTGGGGTCCTGCGGAACGATCTTGTAGTCCTTGTAGATGAGGCCCTTGTCGAAAATGGTTTTCAGCGCCCACCAGACCGACTCCATGTAGTCGTTCGTGCAGGTGATATAAGGTCGATCCATGTCCACCCAGTAGCCCATCTGTTCCGTCAGCTTTCCCCACCCTTCGCGGTTGTCGTCGATATGGTGGTAGACCAGCGCCCGTGCTTCGCTGTTGAACTCCCCTTCCCCGTACTCCACGACCTGCGACTTGTTCTTCAGACCGAGCTTTTTTTCAACGGAAATTTCGACGGGAAGCCCGTGGGTATCCCACCCGGCTTTCCGGGGAACCTGGTACCCCTGCATGGTCTTGTACCGGCAGACGACATCCTTGATGGTACGGCTGAAAACATGGTGCACACCCGGCTTGCCGTTAACCGTCGGGGGACCTTCATAAAATGAAAAAACCTTCGCTGCAGAGCGTTCTTCGAGACTTTTTCTGAAAATACGGTGATCGTTCCAGTAGGCCAGCACCTCTTTTTCAACCGTACTGTAGGGAATGCCGGTGGAATATTCGGGAAATTTTTCGGGCATAATTTATGGATAAACGAAACAAAGAGTCAAAAACGGGAAAATATGCAATATACAAGAAACGGGGGTAAAACAGAACAGGCAGACCCTTCTACACTGGAAAAGCCTGCCTGTAATGTCTATGCGACAGAAAGGATAAGAAAACAACCGCGAGGGAATGTCACTCCATTATTTCTTGTCGCCAAGGGAAGAACTGACGCCTTCGAGAATCTGCTTTGCCACAACCGTCAGGGAATCGAGAGCCTGGGCAACCATCTTGCTGAGCGGGGTAAGGGTATTGTCGAGAAGAGTGCCGACACCCACAAGTATGGTTGAAAAATCACCTTTTACCACATCACCGCCGCTGCTCTGCTGACCCTGTGCAGATGTTTTCATTTCTTCAGCCATGGTACACTCGGTTTAAAATTATCGCGTTATTTCTGGACACTGCCTTCAATGTAATATTTTTCAGGAAGCTATCAAAGCCGCATGAGGGTTTCTGCGCGTCCCGGGCATGAGGAAAAAACGGGCCGGACGCCCCCCCCATCCCCGGCCTGACCGGTTCAGGAGGGCAGGTTGGCCTCTCGGGCGTCGGCGATCCTGCCGTACCGGTCATCAAACCGGACGATGTCATCCTCCCCGAGATAACTGCCGGTCTGCACCTCGATGAGTTCGAGCGGTATCTTGCCGGGATTTTCAAGCCGGTGGAGTGTACCCATGGGTATGTAGGTCGATTGATCCTCGCAAAGGGTGATATCCTTTTCGCCGACCGTGATAAGCGCAGTCCCCTTCACGACGATCCAGTGTTCGGCGCGGTGGTAGTGTTTCTGCAGGGAAAGGGCCGCACCGGGTTTGACGACGATCCTTTTCACCTGAAAACGGTCGGCAAGATCCACGGTCTCATAGGTGCCCCAGGGCCGGTAGACCCTGAGATGGATCTCCGCTTCGCTCCTTTTCGACGCATCGAGCTGCCGGACGATGGCCTTGACATCCTGAACCCTGTCGCGGGAAGCCACAAGTACGGCGTCGGGGGTTTCAACGATGATCTGGTCTTCGAGGCCGACCACCGCGACAAGGCGGCTCGTCGCGTGAATATAGCTGTTGCGGACATCATGCACGAGCACATCGCCTTTAAGGACATTGTTTGCTGCATCATGCTCGTTGAGTTCCCAGAGAGCCGACCATGCCCCGACATCGTTCCAGCCGGCATCGAGCGGCACCACGACCGCACGGGATGTTTTTTCCATCACCGCGTAATCGATTGAATCGGAAGGAGAGGCGCTGAACGCCTCGCGGTCGAGCCGGAGAAAATCGAGATCGGCGGCAGCCTTCCGGTAAGCCATGCGGCACGAGTCGAGCATTGCCGGGTTGGAATGTTCGAGTTCCTCAAGAAAAACGTCGGCCCGGAACAGAAACATCCCGCTGTTCCAGAAATATCCGCCGGACTGTACGTACCGCTCGGCGGTCGCAAGATCGGGTTTTTCGACGAACTCGAGAACCGGACGGCAGGAATGGTTGTCGGAGCCGGTCTCGGCCCTGATGTATCCGTATCCGGTTTCCGGACCGGAAGGGACGATGCCGAAGGTCACCAGCGCACCGGAAGCCGCGGCCGGATACCCCTCGGCAACTGCCCTGGAAAGCGCCGCCGTATCGCGGATGACGTGATCGGCGGGAAGCAGCAGCAGCAAGGGATCCTGAAACTTCGAAAGGGCGTGTATGGCGGCAACGGCGGCAGCGGGGGCTGTATTTCGGCCGACGGGTTCAAGAATGATCCCTCCAAGGCTTCCGGTAACCTCGCGAAGCTGTTCGGCAACGAGAAAACGGTGCTGCTCGTTACAGATACAGCAGACCGGCCCGAGATCTTCAATACCGGCAAGCCGGAGGACGGTTTCCTGCAGCATGGTTTTGTCCGTGACGAGAGGAAGGAGCTGTTTCGGATAAAGAGCCCTCGAAAGAGGCCAGAGGCGCGTCCCGGATCCGCCGCTTAAAATTACCGGAATGATCATTTGACGAACATGATTGAAACGTTAGCAGAAGCGCAGGGCGCCGAAGAAGGATACATCACCTCCGGAGGTACCGCTCTTCGTAAAGCCGCCAGGTGGAAGCGATCAGGGTATCTGCGTCGCTGTATTTCGGCTGCCACTGCAGCAGCTCTCTTGCTTTCTTCGAGGAGGCCACCAGTTCGGAAGGGTCGCCCTCCCGCCGGCCGGTTATTTCCGCAGGAATCGGGCGGCCGGTCACCATGCGGGCCCGCTCGAGCATTTCGAGCACGCTGATGCCGTTTTCGCTGCCGAGATTGACCGAGAGGCTCAGGCGGTTTTTCCTGATATACTCGAATGCGCTGACGTGGGCCGAGGCAAGATCGCTGACGTGGACATAGTCCCTGATGCAGGAGCCGTCCCTTGTAGGGTAGTCATCGCCGAAAACCGAAAGCCGTGAGCGGAGTCCTGCAGCAACCTCCATGACGACAGGAAGCAGGTTTTCAGGATTGCGCTCCAGCCCCTTGACGCGCCCGGCCACATCATAACCCGCAGCGTTGAAATAACGGATGGCGGCATAGTTGAGCCCTTTGAGCCGGTCGTACCAGCCGAGCAGCCGTTCTATTTCAAGTTTGGTAAAGCCATAGAAATTTTCAGGTTCCTTCGGATGCTCCTCGTCAATCGGCAGATAGGCCGGATTGCCGAACACGGCCGCGGACGACGAGAAAATAAGGGCGCCGACCGAAGCTGCCGTGGCGGCGTTGATAATGTTGATGGTCCCTGCAAGATTCGCCTCGGCATACTCCTCGGGACAGAGCATCGACTGCCCGGCGGCTTTCAGGGCCGCAAGATGCACGCATCCGTCGAACCCCTTGCCCATTACGGCGGCAAGCTGTGTGGGCCGCATGATATCGCCGTGGACAAACCCTGCCTCCTCAAAGAGGTTTTCCCTCGAACCGGTCGAAAGATTGTCGAAAACCGTGACACGGAAACCGCTGTCGAGAAAAGCCCTGACGACATGGCTGCCGATATATCCGGCGCCTCCGATAACAAGAATATGCATGCTGGTTCGCTAAGAGTTCGAAAAAACCGACATCGGGAAAGCCCGTTTCCTCATCCCTCAAGGGCGTCTTCAAGCAGAGCCCTGAGTTTCCGGCACAGATCGAGACTTTTTCGGGCACCTTCAAAGGCCTTCCGGGCCTGCTCTTCCGTAAAAATATCCCAGGGCGACTGATAAGCGGTCTCCCGTCCGTATTTTGCCAGCATTTTTTCATGCGAATCGTGCAGTTCAAGCTCGGGCAGCAGAGCCCTTATGAGCTCGGCAACCTCCTCCGAAACCGTCCCTTCGGCAAGAAGCTGGGGAAGGTGCTTTTCGGGATGGTGGGTCGTGCGCGACACGCCGAAAAGCATGAGCACGGCAATGCCGCAATTATCGATACACAGGTTGGAACCCGAAACACATGAACGCCAGCGCTTGAGCCGCAGATCCTCATCGGCCTCGCCGAGAAACCCTTCGGCAAGCAGGAAACGGTATGCAATATCCTTGCGGACTTTCATGATTGTACCTCCACGAATTGACTTCGGAAATCCCGGTTTTTCACCAGGACAGAACGACTCGCCCGCCTTCGGGAGCCGGCCTGTTTACTGTTTGAGAATATAGCAATTGCTGCAGGAATTCTCCATACTCCCGGGAACGCTCCTTCAGCTGCCTGCGCCCGAAGAGCTGTACATCTTCTCGTAATAGTCCCGGTATGCGCCGGACGTCACCTGGTCAAGCCACTCCTGGTTGTCGAGATACCACTCCACCGTGCGTTCCAGCCCCTCTTCGAAGCGTATGGAGGGCGCCCATCCGAGTTCCCGCTGAAGTTTGGACGAATCGATGGCGTAGCGAAGGTCGTGTCCGGCCCGGTCGGTAACATAGGTTATCAGCTTTGCGGACTCTCCGGGTTCACGACCCAGCTTCCGGTCCATGATGACGCACAGCAGCCGGATGAGATCGATATTGGTCCATTCGTTATGGCCGCCGATATTGTAGGTCTCTCCGTTGTTTCCCCTGTGATAGATCACATCGATGGCCGAGGCGTGGTCGACCACCCACAGCCAGTCGCGGATGTTCTCCCCCTTGCCGTAAACCGGAAGCGGCTTTTTCAGGCGGATGTTGTTGATGAAAAGCGGGATCAGCTTTTCAGGAAACTGGCAGGGGCCGTAGTTGTTCGAGCAGTTGCTGATAACCACGGGCAGCCCGTAGGTATCGTGCCATGCCCTGACGAAATGGTCGGACGAGGCTTTCGAGGCCGAATAGGGGCTGTGCGGATCGTACGGGGTCTCTTCGGTGAAAATACCCTCACGGCCGAGCGAACCGTATACTTCGTCGGTAGAGATGTGATAGAACCGCTTGCCCGAAAAATCTCCGGCCCAGCAGCGCCGGGCCGCATCCAGCAGGTTCACGGTACCGATGACGTTGGTGGTCACGAATTCGAGCGGGCTTGCTATCGAACGGTCCACATGCGACTCCGCAGCCAGATGGATCACCCCGTCAAAACGATTTTCGCGGAAAAGGTTCTCGATAAACGGCGCATCGGTGATATCCCCTTTCACGAACCGGTAATTCCCGAGGTGCTCGACGTCCCTGAGGTTTACGAGATTGCCCGCATAGGTAAGGCTGTCGAGGTTGGTGATCGTATAGGATGGATAGGCATTGAGGAAATGCCTGACCAAATGGGAGCCGATGAATCCTGCTCCACCAGTAATCAGAATATGCGTGTCTGACATGGTCGGTGGTTGATTGGTTAAGGATTGTCTGAACGGGCAAGCAGCTTTTCGAGAGCATCGTGCCAGTGGGGTATTTCAATCCCCCACTCCTTTTTTATGGCTCCCTTGTTGAGCACGCTGTAGAATGGGCGGGGCGCCGGAGTGGGATAGCCGCTGCTTTCGATGGGAACCACCCTGCAGGAGAGATCTTTCAGGCGCATGATGGCCGCCGCGAAATCGTACCAGGAGCAGACCCCTTCATTGGAATAGTGGTAGATGGCCGCATACCGTTTTTCCGGCCGGATTCCGCCGAGCAGATCGAGAATCGCTCCGGCAAGATCTGAAGCACAGGTCGGCGTCCCGATCTGGTCGAAGACAACATCGATCCGCTCTCTTTCACGGCCGAGCTTCAGCATGGTTTTCAGAAAATTCTGTCCGTGGAGCGAATAAAGCCAGGAGGTGCGGATGATCAGGTACGAAGGCGCGATCTCCTGAATCAGCTTTTCCCCCGCAAGTTTCGACTGCCCGTACACGCCAAGCGGAGCCGGAGAATCGGATTCCCGGTAGGGACGGCAAGAACGGCCGTCGAAAACATAATCGGTGGAAACATGCAGGAGCAGCGCCCCCCGTTCCCTGGCGCACCGGGCAAGAACTCCCGCACCGTCGCAATTCACCCTGGCGGCCAGCTCAGGCTCGCTTTCCGCGCGGTCAACCGCCGTGTAGGCGGCACAGTTGATCACGACATCGCACCCGCAGCGCTGCATGGCATCGGCTACCCGGGAAAAACTGGTGATATCGAGTTCAGGAAGATCGAAGAAAAAAAAATCCGATCCGGGAGTACCTGCCGCAAGCGCCCTGATCTCCGTGCCAAGCTGACCGTTGCTTCCGGTAACGAGAATATTCATGACTGGTTCTCAGGGTTTTACATGCCATTTTGATTCAAAGTCAAACGCGCCCGCTTCGGCAAATGAAGGAAGGGCGGCATCTTTTGCCGAAAGAGCGATATCGCCTTCCGGAATCCGCCAGTCTATGCCAAGATCAGGGTCGTTCCAGACGACTCCGGCATCATGGGCCGGCGAATAGTAATTATCGCATTTATAGGCAAAAACCGCCTCATCGGACAGTACGGCGAACCCATGGGCGAATCCTCTGGGAATCCACAGCATGTTCTTTCTGTCCGAATCCAGTTCGACGGCCACATGCATGCCGTAGAATGGCGAACCTTTGCGAAGGTCTACGGCCACATCGAGCACCCGTCCCGATACCACCCTTACCAGTTTGGACTGGGTATGGGGAGGTTTCTGGAAATGCAGGCCGCGCAGCACGCCGTACGACGACTTCGATTCATTGTCCTGAACGAAATCGACAGGTCCGGCATGTCTCAAGAAAATATCGTGCCGGTATGTCTCAAGAAAATAGCCCCGATCGTCTCCGAACACCTTCGGTTCAAAGATCAGGACATCCGGAATGGCGGTTTCAATAATGTTCATACCGAAAAAAAGTAACCGGAAACAGACCTGCAGGAGGGTTTGTGCCCTGGACAGGCCCAAGATGTTTTTTCAACTGATAATACGCCTGAAGAATAATGCAACAGGAACGTGAATGCAAAATATTTCTCTTTTTTTCAGGCAGCGCTCAGCAGATTCTGGGCAGCTGCTCGCCAGCCGGCAGATCGACGATTCGACGGCTTCCGAATACGGTTTTCATGATGACCATTCCGGAGTGCTCCGCACTTGCCGATCCGATAACGGCCGCATTCCGGCCCTCGTCGAAAGAGCGCAGCACATCGAGCGCCCTGTAAACAGCTGCGGCAGGCAGTGCAACAATAATCTTTCCTTCATTGGCAACATGCAGCGGATCGATGCCAAGCAGCTCACAGGCTCCTCTGACTTCAGCATTGACGGGTATGGCATCTTCGACAAGCTCGACGCCAACCGAGGAGGAAACCGCAAGCTCGTTGAGCACGGCGGCAACGCCGCCTCTGGTCGGATCCCGCATGGCGTGAACCTCCGGCACCGCGTCGAGCAGGGCTTCCATCATATGGTTGAGGGAAGCGCAATCACTGGTGATGCCGGATTGAAAGGAAAGCCCCTCCCTTGCCGTCATGATGGACATCCCGTGGTCGCCCACCGTGCCGGAAAGCAGGATGGCATCACCCGGCTTCAGGTTACGGCAGGAGAGCGTGACGTCATCGCGCAGCAGCCCGATACCCGAGGTGTTGATAAAAATGCGATCGCACGATCCTCGCTGCACGACCTTGGTATCACCCGTCACGATCAGCACTCCGGCTTTGCGGGCGGCCTCGGCCATGCTCCGGACAATCCCTTCGAGTTCGGCAAGCGGGAACCCCTCCTCAAGCACGAAACCGGCGCTCAGATAGAGCGGACGGGCTCCTCCGACGGCAAGATCGTTGACCGTTCCGTTGACGGCCAGCGAACCGATGGTTCCACCGGGAAAGATACAGGGCGTGACCACATAGGTGTCGGTGCTGAACGCTATCCTGCCGGAAGGAAGGGTGAGTTTGGCCTGGTCGTCCATAAGATCGAGAAAGGCGTTGCCGAGATGCGGCATGAACACCTGTTTCGTAAGCTCCTGCGAAAATCTTCCTCCCGCCCCGTGAGCCATCTGGACGGTCTCGGAGTGCAGAAACGGAAGCGGACAGACGAATGGTTCACTCATAAGGAATCGGGGTTGCGGTGATAACGGTAGTAAGCGGCGCAGGCTCCTTCGGAGGAGACCATCGTTGCGCCGAGAGGGCTTTGCGGAGTGCATTCGCTACCGAAGGCCGGACAGGCATCGGGCTTCAGGTGACCCTGCAGCACCTCGCCGCTCCGGCAGAGACGGGACTCCTGCGGAGCGATGTGGCCGACGTCGAAGCGCTTTTCGGCGTCGAAGCGGGCGTACTCCCCACGCAGCACGAGGCCGCTTGCCGGAATGACGCCGATGCCGCGCCACGGTCGGTCGGCCACCTCGAACACTTCCTGCATCACCTTCCGCGCCTCGAGGTTGCCTTCGCGGCTGACGATTCGCCCATAGGCATTGAGGACGCCGCTGCGCCCCTCTTCGAGCATTTCCACCACCCTGAGAATGCCGTCGAGCAGATCGACCGGTTCGAATCCGGTGGGCACAATCGGTACACCGAACGCTTCGGCGACCGGTTCATACTCCTCCCACCCCATGATGGCACAGACGTGCCCTGCGGCGAGGAACCCCTGAACACGGTTGCCGGGCGAGGAGAGAATGGCTCGCATGGCCGGGGGAACCATCACCTGACTCACCAGTTCGCTGAAGTTGGCTACTCCTTCACGCGCCGCCTGACGGACGGCCATCGCGTTGGCCGGAGCGGTGGTCTCGAAGCCGACGGCGAGAAACACCACCTCTTTGCCGGGATTGTCGCGCGCGATCTGCAACGCGTCGAGCGGCGAAAAGACAATGCGCACGTCCGCCCCCTCGCTCCGCGCCATGAACAGATCCTTTTCGCTGCCGGGCACGCGAAGCATGTCGCCGAAGCTGGCAAGAATTACCCCTGGTATGGCGGCGACAGCCAGCGCCCGTTCGATGGTTTCAAGCGGCGTAACGCAGACCGGACAGCCTGGCCCGTGAACCAGTTCGACCGTTTCGGGCAGCAGCTGGTCGATGCCGTTGCGCATGACAGAATGGGTCTGACCTCCGCAGATCTCCATGATGGTCCAGCGCCGGGTGGCTTTCCGCCTGATTTCGTCGAGAAGCCGCAGGGCAAGTTTCGGGTCCCGGTACTCGTCAAGGTACTTCATACGGCGGCCCGCTTAAAGATCGTCAGGTAAAGGCTCCGCCTCTTCAGGATCCAGCGCGCCGCTTTCGATCAGCTCCTGCCAGAGCTTCAGGCTTTCGGCGGCCTCTTCCTCGTCGATCACTTTCAGGGCGAAACCCGCATGAACAATCGTATACTGACCGGGAACGATATCCGGCACATATTCGAGACACGCCTTTGTTCGGCTGCCGTTCACATCGACGACACCCATTTTCAGGCCGTTTTCATCGGTTATCTCGACAAGTTTCCCTGGTATGGCAAGGCACATGGGCATGAATTAGTATGTTTCAGAGAAAACGTAACCGGAAGATAAATAAAAAGGATAACAAGGCGCGGCAGGAAGTTCGGCGAGCGGGAGCGAACCCGTCTCAATAGCGTACTCCACGGTAGTTCCCCTCCAGGTACTGCCGGCCGATGGCCGCCTGTCCGAGCGAAAGGCCTCCGTCGTTGCAGGGAACTCCGGTATGGGTCAGCACCCTGTATCCGGCTCCCTGCAGCTCGGATACAAGCGTTTCGAAAAGCAGCATATTCTGGAAAACGCCCCCGCTCAACGCAACCTGCCTTATGCCTGTCGTCCGTGCGGCCATTCCGGCTATATCAATCAGCATATCGCAGAGCGTGCGGTGAAAGCGGCGGCTGATCTCGCCGGGCGCCATACCATCTCCCGCCGCGGCTGCGACGTCACGGACAAGGGGGGAGAGCTGCATGACCCGGCAACCGCCCTCCTCGGCAACAGCGTACCGGAATCCTTCGCTGCCCACAGAACCTTGCGCGGCGGTCATCAGTTCGACGGCAGCCTGCCCTTCGTAGGAAACGACGCTGCACACTCCGGCGATCGAGGCCACGACATCGAACAGTCTTCCGCAACTTGACGTTTCGGGACAGGAAAGGTTTTTTTCAAGCAGTTCGATCACCTCCGACTTCGCCCTTCCCTGAAGAAAAGGGAGATCCGGAACGGCGGAACAGCTTCTGAAAAGGTAACCCAGCGCCGCCCGCCACGGCTGCAGAATGGCCGAATCTCCGCCAGGCAGCGGCATGTACTCGAGCCGTGCGAAGCGGTCAGCTCCGCAGGCATCGCCGATGAGTACCTCGCCTCCCCATATGCTGCCGTCCGGCCCGTAACCGGTGCCGTCGAGTATAAGACCGATCGCCGGACCGGACTCCATGTTTTCGGCAAGACAGGCGGCAAGATGGGCATGGTGGTGCTGCACGCCGAGCCGCGCGATATCCTGCTCCATGGCCCAGCGCGTGGTCAGGTAACCGGGATGGAGATCGTGCACAAGCAGCTCGGGATCGACCCGGAACAGGGACTTCAGATGACGGACGGTATCGCCGAAAAAGCTCCATGTTTCAAAATTCTTCATATCTCCGAGATGCTGGCTCAGAATGGCGTGACGAGCGTGCATGAGGCAGAGCGCGTTTTTCAGCTCTCCTCCTGTTGCAAGCACCGGCGGCCCTGAGCGGTCGAGCATGACCGGAGCGGGCACATACCCCCGGCTTCGTCTGATGAGACGAAGCGCGCCGGAAAGATGCACGGCAACCGAGTCGTCGCAGCGCTGCAGTATCGGCCGGTTATGCATGAGAAAGAAATCAGCAATGTCCCGAAGCCTCAGGAACGCCTCGCGATCGTCGTAAAGCACCGGCTCGTCGCTGAAATTCGCGCTGGTCATCACCAGGAGATCGGGACCATCTTCGAAGAGGAGGGCATGCAGTGGAGAATAGGGCAGCATCACCCCGAGCCGACCGTTGCCGGGAGCCAGAGCTTCGGGAAGAGCGCAGTCGGGACGCCGGGCAAGCAGCACCACCGGGGCCTCCGGTGAGGAGAGCGCTGCCGCCTCGGCCTCTCCGGCCAGACAGAAGCGGCCAACACAGGCAAGATCGCGCATCATGACGGCGAACGGCTTCTGCTCCCGCCCTTTCCGCTCCCTCAGTTCCCGAACCGCATTTTCGTTGCTGGCGTCTACGGCAAGATGAAAGCCGCCGATGCCTTTTACGGCAACGATTTTCCCCGCGTTAAGCCGCGCTGCAGCCTCACGGATCGCATCGTCCGTCCTGACCGGCTCTCCGTAACCGTCGAGCAGCGAAACGGAGGGCCCGCATACCGCACATGCGTCGGGCTGGGCGTGGAAGCGACGGTCGAGCGGATCGAGGTATTCGCTCGCGCAATCCCCGCACATCGCAAAACGCTTCATGGAGGTAAAGGGACGGTCGTAGGGAATGCTCTCGACGATGGTATAGCGAGGCCCGCACTCGGTACAGTTGATGAACGGGTAGCGGTAACGGCGGTTGCCTGCATCGAAAAGCTCGGCTCGACATTTTTCGCAGGTCGCGATATCGGGAGGAACGAGCGTCTCAACCGCACTGCCCTGCAGCGAACTGTCGATAATAAAACCGGTATTTCCGCTATCGGGCAAACAGGCGATCTCCACCCTGCCGAGTTCGCTGATTCTGGCAAGCGGAGGAGCCTGGTGCTCGAGCGCGTCGAGAAAACCGTCGAGCCGATCGGACGAACCCTGCACCTCCACCAGAACCCCGGAAGAGGTGTTTCTGATGAACCCGTGCAGGCCGAAAGCGTGTGCGAGCCGGTAGACGAACGGCCGGAACCCCACTCCCTGTACAATACCGCAGACGTTTACCCGGAGCCTGGTTTCGGGCGGTTTCCGTGCGGGAATCAGCGTCGTTCCAGTCGGGTTTTCAGCCAATCCAGCCATTGATCGAGTCCGTCTCCGGTTTTAACCGACACCTCGAACCACTCGATATCGTGGCCGACCCTCATGGCGTTCTCCCTGCACGTTTCGGCACTGAACTCCACATAGGGAAGAAGATCGGTCTTGTTGAGAATGCAGACGTCGGCTTCATGAAACATGTACGGATACTTCAGCGGCTTGTCGTCTCCTTCGGTCACGCTGATGACGACGACTTTGAGTGCCTCGCCGAGATCGAACATCGCCGGACAGACAAGGTTCCCCACGTTCTCGATGCACAGGAGCGAGTTATCGGCGGGCTCCAGCTCCTTTACCGCCCGGTTGATCATGAGGGCATCGAGATGGCAACCCGTTCCCGTATTGACCTGGATAACCGGAACGCCAAGAGCCCCGATCCTGTCGGCATCGTTGGTTGTCTGCTGGTCGCCTTCGATAACGGCGACAGGAACCACATCCCTGAGCGCCGGGATGGTTTTTTCGAGCAGCGACGTCTTCCCTGAGCCGGGAGAACTCAGAAAATTCAGAACCAGCATATGCTTCGCCTCGAAATAACCGCGGTTTCTTTCGGCCAGAAGATTGTTCTCGCGGAGCACATCCTGCTCCATACCGATCTTTCTGCCCGCACGTCCTTCATGGGCGTGGTGATGAACCTCATGGTGCGCGTGCCCGTCGCCATTCTCCCCGTGAAGATGTTGATGACCGCCGCCCTCAGCGTGGTGATGGTGTTCATGGTTATGGCCGCTGCCCTCTCCGGGCCTGCGCAGCACAGCCTCGCCTTCCGGTCCGCAACCGCATGTATCGCACATAGCTGCTACTCCTCCTCTATTGTTATTGACTGAATGAGAAATTCATCTCCCGAAACCACCCTGACACCCAGAGAACGGCACCGGGGACACTCGACAAGGTAAAATGAAACGGGAAAAGTGCTCCCGCAGTCCGCACATGATCCCAGAGCCTCGCGCTCCTCGATCAGAAGAACCGCATCCTCGGCAAGGGTGCCCCTGGCTGCAGCGGGAAAGCAGAATTTCAGGGATTCAGGCTGAATACCCGCCATACGGCCTACCACAAGTTCGATCTCGCTTATCCTTCCGGCCCCCTCGAGGCGGGCTTTCTCTTCGACCGCATCGACAATGGAAAGGGCCACCGACATTTCATGCATAACGGAATTGTGATAACAATCGTTTCTGTTGCTGTTCCCTCATCTTACAGTACCAGCTATTACCGATCAACAATTTTTTGTAACTTCGGTAAATTTTTCGAAATCACTATTCAAAGCACTGAACACGTTGAAGAACCTTACCGGATTATGCGGCGTTCCGGCCTGCGACATTAACGGCCTTCTCGACATGGCTGCCGGTTTCAAGAAAAAACTGGCCGAGCCGCTTCCAGCGTTCGACGCAACCCTGCACAACCGCAGGATAGCGCTGGTTTTTTTTGAAAATTCCACGCGTACCCGCTTCTCCTTTGAAATTGCCGCACGCTATCTCGGCGCCGGAACCCTGAGCTTCACGACTTCGGGAAGCAGCGTCAGCAAGGGGGAGACCCTCAGCGATACGATCAGGAACCTCGAAGCCATGCAGGTGGACGCTTTCGTACTGCGCCACTCCTCATCGGGTGCGGCGGACTTCATCGCAGGAATAACCGGAAAAAGCGTCATCAACGCCGGCGACGGATCGCACGAGCACCCTACCCAGGCGCTGCTCGACATTTTCACGCTGCGCGAACATTTCGGCAAAACAGCGGGGCTCAACATCGTCATACTCGGCGACGTGCTGCACAGCAGGGTCGCCCGCTCGAACATCTTCGGCCTGCAGACCCTCGGGGCGAACGTCGCTCTCTGCAGCCCAACCACGCTGCTCCCCCACGATGCTGCCCATCTCGGCGTCAGGCTCTTCACTGACCTTGACCAGGCAATCGAGTGGGCCGACGCGGCAATCGTACTCCGGCTGCAGCTTGAACGCGCGTCCGGAGGGTATCTGCCCTCGCTGGAGGAGTACTCGGCCCACTACGGGCTCAATGACGAAAGGCTCGACAAAATGCGCAAACACCTCCTGGTGCTGCATCCCGGGCCCATCAACCGTGAAATAGAGATATCCAACAACGTCGCCGACAGGATACAGCCTCCGGGTTATTCGAAAAGCATGCTGCTCGAACAGGTCACCAACGGTGTAGCCATAAGAATGGCCGTCCTGAACACACTGCTGGCCGTATGAATACCGATTTCAACCAAAAACCACAACCCTAAGCACATGAAACAGAAAAACCTCCTGAAAAGAGCTGTCGTCATGACAGCGGCCGCCATCGGCCTGGCATGCAGCACCGCATCCGCCGAACCGCTGCTGAACCCGACCTTCAATACCCTTTTCAAACCCCTGCTTGCAGACCCGACAGAACCGAGAATCGCCGTCATGCCCATGATCTCGGAAGACGGCCTCCAGCTCGACATCGGCACCTCGGCCGACATCTATCAGAACAGCTGCAAAACTTTTGCCGTCGGCGTTGATTTCGGAACGTTTTCGCGGCTGAACACCAGCGGAAATTTCAAATTTCCCGTCGACACCATCGACTACCTTTTCGGCATCAATGCCACATGGAAAACCCCTCTGGACAGCGACAGCCTGCCCTTTGACGAATTAAGCGCCCGGCTCCGCCTGAGCCATATCTCGGCTCACTTCGAAGACGGTCATACCGATGACGATGGCCAGTGGATCCAGAGCGGCCCGTTCGAGATTCCGTTCACCTACAGCAGGGAGTTCCTCAATCTGACACTTGCACTGAGCACCCCCGAACACCACCGCATTTATGCCGGCTACCAATACCTCTGGCACAGCATTCCTGACAATATCAACCCGCACTCCTTTCAGCTGGGCGCCGAAATCGCCACACCGGGCAACACCTACCTTGCTGCAGACTTCAAGCTGCTGCCGATCTGGAGAGGCGGAGAAGACGGAGAGACAAAAGGATACCGGGGAACCTGGAATCTGCAGGCAGGCATGCGCCTGACGGCTCTCGGCATGGATCGGGTAAGAGTGGCCTACAACTATTTTTCAGGCATGAGCCGCCACGGCATGTACTTCTACCAGCCCGAGAGCTACAGCACCATCGGCATGATCGTCGATCTGTAAAGGAATTGTTAGCAGTGTGCGGTTAGCAGTGGGCAGGAAGAAAATACTGCTCACCGCCCACTGCTAACCGCACACAATTCCCGAGTTCACTGCATCGAGTCGAAAAGCTCCGGAACCGCATCCGCGTAGCCGTTCTCCCGATGGGTTAACAGATACTGCTTCAGAAATGGCGGGTAGATCTCGAATTCGCGCAGCTCACTGAACGGAATCCACCGCACCTGAATGATCATCTGCTGGTCGTCGCCGTATTCCGGATCTTTTCCGGTTATCAGCTCTCCTCCGGTCACCGAACAGTAAAACCCGAGCGAAACCGAATGATGGCGGCTGCCCGCCTCCCGTGAGCCGGGAAAGGGATAGAGCAGTTCCTTGATAAAAAGAAGCGGGCCGACACTGCAGTCGAGACCGGTCTCCTCCTTCATCTCCCTCATGAGAGCCTCGTCGAGGGTCTCCCCGCGCTCCACCCCGCCGCCGGGAAGAATCCAGTAACGATCGGGAAGAGCGGGATCATCAGGAGCGAAACTCTTGTGTTCTATCAGCAGCACCCGGCCGTCCTGCACGCAAACGGAGCTGACTCTGAGAGTAACCTTCGACATAACGGTTCACGATAATGTTTGTTGGACAACGATGAAAATCAGGCATCGAAACGAATAAAGGAGTGCGGTGCGCTGTACAAGGCAGTTCAATAAACAAAATAATCGCCGCCGGGGAAAGCTATTAAGTTGCACTCTCGGCAGAGAATCCCTATTTTCACCTTTATTTTTCCCAGTATGCCCGCTCTTCTATGAATCCACCACCGAAACTTGAAAACCCGCAATTCAACGACCCGCTGTGCAGCCATTGCGGTCTCTGCATGGGGAACGCCTGGACTACAGGAGAAAGCCTGGAAAGCTGCGTGTTCAATACCGGCTGGCTTGGAAAGCATGAAGAGCGATTGTTCGGCAGAACAAGAAATGTTCATGACGAGGATGAACTCCGCTTCGGCATCTCTCTGGACCGTTTCAACGCGGTAATGAACAAACCGCTTGAAGGCGCCCAGTGGAGCGGCATCATAACGGCAATTTCAACGGAGGCTCTCCGGAGCGGACTGGTTGACGCTGTAGTGACGCTGCAGGGAAGCACCTTTCAGCCAAAAGCCGTCCTCGCCACAACCGTGGAAGAGATTCATGCGGCCCGAGGAAACAAGCCGGTACTCTCCCCCGTACTGCAGGCGCTGCACAAGGCCTGGAAGAAAAAGGTCAAAAAACTCCTTGTTGTAGGTGCGTCGTGTCATGTTCACGTACTGAGGGACTTCGTGGCAACACACCCCTATTTCAGTGATGTCGAACTGCATGTCGTGGGCATTCCCTGTACCGACAACCTTGAACCGGCCCACCTCAGGTGGGTTTTCCGCCATATCAGCCGGTCACCCGGCACCGTGCTGAATTTCGAATTCATGCAGGATTACAAGGTGCACATCGTGCACTCGACCGGCAAAATCGAGAAAATCCCGTTTTTCAGCCTCCCTGCCGCCGTACTTAAAGTAGGGGTATTCTCGAACAGCTGCATGAGCTGTTTCGACTACATCAACAGCCTGTCCGACATCACGGTCGGCTATTTCGGAGCGCCCTATTCATCGGACGGAAAACTGCAGTGGGTAATGGTGAGAACGGAAAAAGGAAGAAAACTGCTCGACCTGATCCGGAACAGTCTTGCCATATCACCTGAAACCGGCAGCGGAGACAGTTTCGGAGCGGTCAAGGCCTCGATACAGCCGACAATCGGTCCCATCCTGCAGCCGCATCTGCTGGGCGACCGCCGTTCGATGCCGCTTATTTTCGGCAAACTGCTCAGCGCACTCAAGGCAAGAAAAGGCCCCAGAGGCATCGAGTTCGCCCGGTATTCGATCGACATCCACGCCCTGCGGAACTACTTCTTCGTCCGGCACTATACCCCCCAACGCCTCGACATCCTTGTACCGGAACACATCCGCCACCTGGTACAACAGTATAACGTTACCGATTTCGATAACTTGCCGCCATTTACCGGAAAATGAAAATTTGGATTTCCGGATAGTAACAATTATTATATAACCATATAGTAGAACAACTATCCGAGTGTTCGCTTATTTATAAAAAGAACACAATAGTTGTTCTTTTTATGATATTTTAGTAACATAAGGACTATTAAAAACCACACTTGTTCTTTTTCTGGATGAATCCTGCCCCAAAAGGCAGACCCACTGATTTTTCAGTCAGTAATACACACACATAACCTAACGGAGAAAACACAATGAAAAAAATGCTCTCTCTTGCAGCAATGTTTGCGGTGCTTGCCTACGCGTCGCCTGCATCTGCAGAAATCAAGTTCAGCGGTGACGCTTCGCTCCGCCTGAGAGGTCAGTTTGAAGACGGGGAATACAACGGTGTCAAAGACAGCGAAGACGACCTCAACTTCGCGTACCGTATCCGTCTGAAAGCAGCAGCCGACCTCGGCAGCGGCTACTTCTTCAAGGCCATGCTCACCAATGACAACCTCACCGGAGGATGGACCACCGTAACGGATAACAACACCGAAAGCTACAACATCGAAGTTTCGAACTTCTATTTCGGCCGCATGATGGAAAACAGCCACTACATGATGGGCCGTCTTCCGCTCAACAGCGTCAACAACCCTATCTTCGACCTGGCTCTCTACCCGTTCTCTCCTGTCGATATCCCGGTTGCCACCTTCAACATGGACCGTATCTATGGACTGAACTATGGCGCCAAGATCGGCCCCGGCGAGCTGAATACCACCCTGATCGTGCTTGACAACGACGTCGCAGACAACACTCCCGCTGAAGGCGACGGCATGTTCAACGACGGCTATGCCGTTCACGTATCCTACAAAGCCAACATCGGCGATGTCACCGTCGAACCTCAGGCTGTTATCGTGCTCTCCGATGGCGACGGTGCTGACTACTCCAACATCTCCTCGAACACCTTCGGCCTGAATGTCGGCGTGCCTGCAGGCGATGCGAAGCTTAGCTTCAGCGGCTTCTACACCATCTGCGACGACGGCAAAGGCAGCATCACCGGAAGCGGCGCCGCCGCCGATGTCGACTACAGCGGCTACCTGTTCAGAGTCAAAGGCGAAGTCGGACCGTTCACCGCATGGGTCGACTACAACCAGACCAACGACGAAACCAATGGCGACGATGTCGATGTCGAAAACCTGTTCGTATGGGCTCAGTACAACTACAAGGTTTACGAGTCTGCCATGGGCTCCTTCAGCCTTACCCCGACAGTCCGCTACTGGGCGCTCGGTGTAGACGAAGGTTCCTCGGAATACGACTACAGCAGACTTCGCACTGAACTCATTGCTACGGTGACGTTCTAAGAACCGTAAGGCTTGCACAACAAGTAAAAGCCGCAGTTTCCTGCGGCTTTTACTTTGTTAATGTACTCATACAGAAATACGACACCTGCCGTTAATTCCGGTTCGTCTTAACAATTGTGACGGCTGCGGATTATGACACTGCAGGTGTGCTGAGAAGAATTCTTTTCCCCCATTATACGAGACAGGCTCGTTTCCGACAGAAACCGTTCAGGGAATTCCTGCGGGCATTATTCGACGACGATTCTCGACCATTTTCATAAAAGGCTTATTTCTTATTAACCAAAACACAATGGCTAAGCTATGATTACCATTCAAAAAATCATCTGTCCTGTTGATTTTTCCGGGTTATCGCGCAAGGCGCTTCAGTATGCCAACGAGTTTGCCAGACTTTCCAACGGAAAGATATTTCTGGTGGGCGTAGTGGAAAACGACCCGACAATCAACTATTCTCATGGTCTGGAAGCGGAACGCGCCGAAGAGGAGAAAAAACTCGAAGCGCTTATCGAAGAAGAACAGATCGCCGGTATTGTGGCCGATTATGTCATTTACGAGGGCTTTCCCGAGGAGTGCATTCTCGACTATGCAAAACGTCAGGACGCGGACATCATCATTATGGGTTCCCACGGACGTCGCGGACTGAAACGAATGATCCTTGGAAGCGTAGCCGAACACGTCGTGAGGCGCGCCCCTTGCCCGGTGCTTGTCGTAAAGGAAAACGAGCACGAGTTCATCAAATGAAGCCGGTGAGCGGCACGACACCAGCAAACAAAAAGCATTACCCATTTTAATTAACAATTCAAGGAGAACCTTTATGGCAAATCATGTCACAAACGTTTCCCAAACCGAAGAGGTAACCAGCACCCGGCGGGTTATTGCTGCATCTTCGGTCGGTACACTTATCGAGTGGTACGACTTTTACATTTTCGGAAGTCTTGCAAAAATCATTTCCGAACAGTTTTTCCCGAAAGACAATCCTACAGCCGCACTGCTCGCCACGCTGGCGACCTTTGCCGCCGGTTTTGTGGTCAGGCCTTTCGGTGCGCTGTTCTTCGGAAGACTTGGTGATCTTATCGGAAGGAAGTACACCTTTCTGGTCACCCTCATCATCATGGGCGGTTCGACATTCGCCATCGGTCTTGTTCCCGGCTATAAAACCATCGGCTTTGTCGCTCCGGCCATTGTCTTTATCCTGAGGCTTCTGCAGGGTCTTGCTCTCGGAGGTGAGTACGGCGGCGCGGCAACCTATGTTGCAGAACACTCCCCAGTGGACAAAAGGGGATTCTGGACCAGCTTCATCCAGACAACAGCCACATTCGGCCTCTTTGTGTCGCTTGGCGTTATCCTTATCGTCCGGCAGACACTTGGTGTGGAAACCTTCACTGACTGGGGATGGCGCGTTCCTTTCCTGCTTTCCATTTTCCTGGTCGCCATTTCGGTTTACATCCGCATGAAGATGTCGGAATCGCCACTCTTCGCGAAACTGAAAAAGGAAGGAAAAACCTCCGCAAATCCCCTCGCAGAGAGCTTCCAGAAAAAAGACAACCTGAAAATGGTGCTGCTGGCGCTTCTCGGCGCGACCGCCGGTCAGGGCGTGGTCTGGTACACCGGTCAGTTCTATGCGCTGTCGTTCCTTCAGAACGCCTGTAACGTAGAGTTCGTCCAGAGCAACTACATCATTTCCGTGGCGCTGATTATCGGCACTCCTTTCTTTGTGCTGTTCGGAGCCCTCTCGGACAAGATCGGACGCAAGTACATCATGATGACCGGTATGCTCGTGGCCGTTCTCGCCTACAGGCCGATCTATACCATGATGTACAATGAAGCCGATCTCAAACAGAAAACGGAGATTGCAGAACAGACCAAAGTCGATGTCAAGCACGAATTGAAAGGCACGGATTCCCTGACGACAACCGTGACCACCAAGGCGTTCAGCGACGGCACGACCTATAAGGAAACCGTAAAGGCAACCGTTCCTCTGGATCCTGCCAAAAAAGCCGAACTCGAGGCTGCAGGAAAACTGAAACCGGAAACCAAGAAAGAGACAACCCTGCCCCAGAATGTCTTCTACAAGATGATCGGGCTGGTGCTGATTCAGGTTATCTTTGTAACCATGGTTTACGGACCGATTGCCGCATTCCTCGTCGAGATTTTCCCGACGCGCATCCGTTACACCTCGATGTCCCTGCCGTATCATATCGGAAACGGTGTGTTCGGTGGACTTGTTCCGCTTATTTCAACCCGTCTTGTAGAAGCGACACGCCCTGGTCCGGACCTTCCGCCCTCGGATCCGCTTGCCGGTCTGTGGTACCCGATCCTGATCGCCGGCGTATCATTTGTTATCGGTACGCTCTACATATCGAACAAGACGAACAATATGGACGTTGAATAAACCAAGAACCTTAAAAGTAATTCACTATGTCAGCAATAAAAAAGATTGCCGGATTAATTTGGGCACTCATGGGAGCCGGGATCATTCCCCTGGCAATCATGCAGGCAATGAAGGAGATCGCAGCAAAACCAAGTGAAGAAAACTGGATTTTCTGGTCTATCGTCATTGTTGTGCTTACGCCGATTATTGCCTTCAGTCTTATTACATTCGGAGTGTTTGCCCTGAAAGGCGAATACGACGTCATCGAGTAAGCCGCGAAAGGCAGAAATCGCAACCGTTCTTTTTTCAAACAGGAAAAGCCGCAACTTACTGCGGCTTTTCCTGTTTATACTACCGGAACACCAAACAGAAACACACAGCGACATGGGTTATCAGGATGCATCGACAGATCATTCGGTCCATAAAAAAGCATTAACTGAAAAACTTTCAGGCCTGCCCGCCCTTCCGGGCGTCTACCAGTTCAGGAACCGTTCCGGAAAGGTGATCTATGTGGGCAAGGCGAAGAACCTGCGCAACAGGGTCCGCTCCTATTTCCGCGACTCCCGGCAGCTCTACGGCAAAACCCTGGTCATGGTCGGGCACATCGCCGATCTTGAAGTGATCATCACCTCTTCGGAAGTGGAAGCCCTGATTCTGGAAAACAACCTCATCAAAGAGCTCAGGCCTCGTTACAACGTCAACCTGAAGGACGACAAAACCTATCCCTATCTTGTCATCACCAACGAACCGTTTCCACGGATTTTCCTTACCCGCCAGCTGAGGCGCGACGGCTCGACATGGTTTGGCCCCTATACCGAAGCTGGCCAGCTCCGCTCCATACTCGACCTCATCGGCTCCATCTTTCCGGTCAGAAGCTGCAAACTGCGGCTGACGGAGGAGAACATAGCGGCGGGAAAATTCAAGGTATGCCTCGACTACCACATCCATAAATGCAAGGGTCCGTGTGAGGGACTCCAGCCGGAAAACGAGTATCTGGAAATGATCGAAGAGATCGTCCGGCTGCTCAAGGGCAGGACGTCGGGCATGATCCGTTCGCTCACGGAGAAAATGCATGCACTGGCAGGCGAACTGAAATTCGAAGCCGCTGCGGAAATCCGCGCGCAGCTTGACAGCATGAAGCGGTATGCTGAAAGGCAGAAAGTGGTAAGCCTTGACGGTGTGGACCGGGACGTATTCGCACTTGCCTCCGGCCAGGACGATGCCTGCGCGGTAATCTTTAAAATCCGCGAAGGAAAACTGCTCGGTTCCAGGCGCATCTACATGAACAACACCGGAGGGGAAAGCGAATCGGGACTGCTTTCGAAAGCAGCCGAGAAATACTATCTCGAAACCGTCGATGCCATTGCGGACGAAATTCTTTTCCAGCATGCGCTGCCGCCTGAAGAGGAGGATGCCCTGAAAACGTTGCTGACCGCCAAAAAACAGGATGAGCACGGACGGAAAACCGCAATACGGTTCGCAGTGCCGCAGATAGGAGAAAAAGCGCACCTGCTCGACATGTGCCTGCGCAACGCCAGCCACCATCTTGAGGAGTACCTCATAGAGAAACAGAAACGCGGTGAAGCGGCGCGCGAGCACGGAGGGGTTCTCGATCTCGGAAAACTGCTGCGTCTGGCAAGGCTGCCCGAACGAATCGAATGTTTCGACAACTCCCATTTCCATGGAACCGACTATGTCAGCTCCATGGTATGCTTTGTCGCCGGCAAACCGAAAAAATCCGATTACCGCAAGTTCAGGCTTACCTCCGTTGCAGGCTCGGACGACTACGGCGCAATGCAGGAGGTGCTGAGACGCAGGTACAGCGGCTCTCTGTCCAAAGAGCTCCCTCTCCCCGATCTTGTTGTCGTTGACGGAGGAAAGGGGCAGGTCAATGCAGCCTTTGCCGTACTCGACGGGGCAGGTCTCGATATTCCCGTTATCGGACTGGCCAAACGTCTCGAAGAGATTTTCATGCCCCACGCCCGGGACCCCTTCAACCTGCCGAAAACCTCTCCGGCCCTGAAACTGCTGCAACGGCTGCGTGACGAAGCCCACCGTTTCGCCGTCACCTACCACCGCAAACTCCGCCGGGAGAGAACCCTCCGTACCGAGCTCACCTCAATTCCGGGAATCGGGGAAAAAACCGCACAGAAACTGCTTGGCTATTTCGGTTCCGTCGAACATATCGCATCGCTCAGTCCCGAAGAACTGGAAACTGCCGCCGGAAAAAGCGTAGCGGAAAAAATATACCTGTTCTATCACCCTGAGGAGATCACGGGGTAAAACGCCGGACCTTTGGCGAATGTTATTCTTAATAAAATTCTGTTATATTTATCTCATGGTACGCCTGATGATAATTGAAACTCTTTCCGACTGTCTATGAACCTGCCCGATTTTTTCGACGATGGCCGTCACGATGCATCCGGGTTGTCACGTAAAGAGCCTCCCGATCTTGACGATCTCGATTCACGATACGATGCCGATGAGCTGATCGAGCTGATCATCCGGCTCAATGAAGACGGGTTCATTCAGGAGTCGCTGACGGTTGCCCGCCGTGTTGAAGTCATCGCTCCATACAATTCCGAAACCTGGTTTCATCTTGGAAACTGCCTGACGCTCAACGGAGATTTCAGCGAAGCTCTCGACGCGTTTCGCGAGGCGGTGCTGCTCAGTCCGGCCGATGGTGAAATGCAGCTCAACCTTGCCCTCGCTTATTTCAATACCGGCTGTTTCGACGAAGCGCTCGATATTTTCGAGGACGTATTCGTGGATTCATCCATTGAACGCGAATTCCACTATTACCGTGGCATCGTGCTGCAGCGGAAGGACCGGTTCGTCGAAGCGGAGATCGATTTTGAAAAAAGTCTCCGGATAGATCCCGCATTTTCCGATGCCTGGTATGAACTTGCCTACTGCAGGGACATTCTCGGCAAACTCGACGAGAGCGTGGAGTGTTACGATAAAACGCTTGACGCCGACCCTTACAACATCAATGCCTGGTACAACCGGGGCCTCGTACTCAGCAAACTGAAACGGTACGACGAAGCGCTCGAATCGTACGATCTGGCGCTGGCTATTGCCGACGACTTCAGTTCGGCATGGTACAACCGGGCCAATGTGCTCGCAATTACCGGAAAAATAGAGGAGGCTGCCGAAAGCTATCTGAAAACCCTTGAATACGAACCCGACGACATCAATGCGCTCTACAATCTCGGCATAGCTTACGAAGAACTCGAGGAATACGGCGAAGCCACCGCTTTCTACCTGCGCTGTCTCGAGGTAAACAACGACTTTTCAGATGCGTGGTTTGCGCTGGCCTGCTGTTATGAAGCGCTTGAACAGTATGAAGAGGCTGCCCTGTCGGTTGAGGAAGCTCTGCGCATCCTGCCCGACAGTATCGAGTTTCTCCTGCTGAAAGCTGAAATAGCCTACAATCTCAACCGGCTCGAGGAATCTCTGGAAACCTACCGGAACATCATCCTTCTTGAGTCAGACAACTCCCAGATATGGCTTGACTATGCCATGGTTCTGCGGGAAAACGGCGAGTTCGGCGAATCCATAGATGCACTCCAGCAGTCGCTGAAGCTGCAGCCTTATTCGGCTGATGCCCATTTCGAAATCGCTGCGGCATATTTCGCCATGGGAGACAAACTCAGTACGCTCAAGGCCCTCAGCAAGGCATTCAAGATCGATCCCGACAAAAAGCAGCTTTTCCAGAGCACGTTTCCGGAACTGTACCAGCAGGATGCCGTAAGAAAAATGCTTGGTATTTCCTGAACCCTCCGGACCGAACACTGCGCTGCATGAAGCCTTCAAAGCAAATCCTCGGCCTTATCGGCCGGAATGTGGGTTATTCCTGGTCTCCGCTCATTCACAACACCGCATGCGACCTGCTCGGGCTTCCCTACGTCTATACGATTTTCGACATCGCGAAACCCGAGCTGCTTGAAGATGCGCTCCGCGGCGCGCGCGCTCTCGGAATCGCAGGGCTCAACGTCACCATTCCCTATAAAAAGGATGTCGTTCCCCTGCTCGACGAACTGACGGAGGATGCAACCGTCATACAGGCGGTAAACACCATCGTCAATACCGGAGGAAAACTTGTCGGACACAACACCGATATCGAAGGATTCGCCACTCCGCTGCTTCCCTTCCTGAGCCGCATCGAAGGAAACCCGGTCTGCATCTTCGGCTCCGGAGGCGCATCGCTGGCCGCCATAGAGGCGTTCAGACGGTTTTTCCGGCCATCGGTCATCCACCTCTTCGTCAGGGATATCTTCAAGGCGCTTTTCATGCTCGAACCCTATCCTCACAAGGAACGGGTCTCGGTCTGTCTTCTGAACGATCTTTACTCGGGAAAAAACCATACGCGTGAACATTTCCGGAACTGCAGCGTGGTTGTCAATGCAACGCCTATAGGAACCAGGGGAAGAGCCGGAGACGAAGCAAGCTGCATCGTGCCGCTTGAGGAAAACCTGCTGCACAACCGCCAGATCGTCTACGACATGGTCTACAACCCTCTGCAAACGCCGCTGCTCGCTGCTGCCGGACAGGCAGGCGCCGAAACCCTGAGCGGCATCGAAATGCTTCTCGGACAGGCAGCCCTGGCCTTCGCCCTCTGGACCGGCGCATCGATGCCGACAGACGCGGTAAGAAGCCGGCTCCTCCGGCACATATCGAAACCGGCAGGAACTTCCGATGATCTCCAGTAACCTCACGATAACCCAGCTCCTGTCATGAAATGGTTTTTTACGTTAGCCTCGATTGTCGTACTTCTCGACCAGTTCACCAAAAAACTTGCCGTCATGTTTCTCCGTGAGAAAGGAAGCATCTCCGTCATCGGAGAGTGGCTGAAACTGACCTATGCGGAAAACAACGGTATCGCTTTCGGCGTAGAGTTCGCGCCACAGATGGTCATGATCCTGCTGGTCGGCTCCATATCGCTCCTTATCGCGCTCTACGTCGCGAAATCCGGAAACCGCAGGCCTGTTTTCCTGCTCCCTTTTGCCCTGATATTCGGAGGCGGTATCGGGAACCTCATCGACCGTCTCACCCTGGGGAGGGTTATCGACTTCATCCATTTCGATCTCTACCAGGGATTCGTCATGGGTACATGGGTAGCGCTCTGGCCGATTTTCAATATTGCCGACTCCGCCATCACCATTGGCGCCTGCATGCTCATCCTGCTGCACGGCAGAATTTTTCCCGAACACGCTCCTTCAGGTGAAAGCCATGTTCGCTGACGTTCACTGCCACCTCTCGTTCCCCGATTTCGACGCCGACCGGCAGGAAATCATCCGTGAAATGACCGATGCGGGAGTTACTCTCCTTGTCGATCCGGGAATCGACGCACAAACCAGCAGAAAATCCATCGAGCTTGCCGCAGCGCACCCGATGGTATATGCCAATGTCGGCCTGCATCCGCACGAAACCATACATCCTTTGCCGGAGAGCATTTTCGACGAACTGGCCCTGCTGGCACGCTCCCCGAAAGTAGTGGCCATCGGCGAAATAGGTCTCGATTACCACTACCCCGACTGCAATCCGCTCCTTCAGCAGGAGGCGTTTCGCACCATGCTGCGCCTTGCCGACGATCTCGACCTTCCGGTCGTCATCCACTGCCGCGAAGCCTGGGAAGATCTCCTGACCATTCTCGAAGAGGAACAGCACTCCTCGACGAACGGACTCATGCACTGCTTTTCCGGCGACAGCGAAATCGCCCTTCGCTGCATCCGTCTCGGGTTCGCGATTTCGATTCCCGGAACGATCACCTATAAACGTTCGCTCCTGCCGGAGGTCGTCCGCAATATCCCGCTTGAACACCTGCTGACCGAAACCGACTCTCCCTATCTGAGCCCGGTGCCTCACAGAGGCAAACGGAACCGTCCCTCGAATGTCCGTCTGGTCACGGAAGCAATCGCCGGAATAAAAAACATGACTCTTGAGGAGACAGCAGGACTCACAGGAAGAAACGCGGCGCGGATATTCAGGCTCGAACGGGTGTAATCCCTTGCCATACATGCAGCTGCGGACAGGGAACTATTTTGAAATTCAGGCAAACTTGCGTAGGTTGCAAACCGTTGTAACCCTATTGCAGAGTACCAAACAGCCAGGCAATCAATCAATTTGCCGGTAAAACCGGAATGTAACGAACACCATGAACATGACCCAGATGCAAACAGATCCCTCAAAAAGCCCGGAACAGGTCAAACCGGATGCAACCGATAACCTCCTCTATATTGTCCTCAAGTACAAAAACGCGCTGATCGCGCTGGTCGTGCTTCTGGCCGCAGCAGGCGGAGGAACGGCCTTCTGGCTGAATCATCAGAAAGCTGCCGAGCAGGAAGCCTCGCTGAAACTTTCGGTGGTCGCGCCGCTTCTCGACCGGGGAGAGTTCCGCAAGGCAATCGACGGAACATCGGCCAACCCCGGGCTGAAAAGCATTTCGGGAAAATACGGCGGTACCGCAAGCGGCAAAATGTCGTCGCTGCTGCTGGCCAACGCCTATTACGCACTCGGACAGCCGGACTCGGCCCTTGCCGTGTACAAGGGCATATCGATGGAAAACAGGGATCTGGCCGCTGCCGTACTTGCCGGAACAGGTGCCTGCCATGCGGAAATGAAACAGTATGCAAAAGCCGCTGCAGCCTACGGGGATGCATCTGAAAAAGCCGAAAACAAGGCGCTCAAGGCGCAGTACCTTGTCAGTTCCGCCGATAACTACCTCGATTCCGGAAAAAGGGAAAAAGCGCTGGAGCTCTACAAGAAAATCGTTGCCGATTACCCCGGATCAACAGGAGCCGCGCTCTCCCAGCGTGCGCTCTGGCAGATGTCCGGCAGCCGTTAACCAATACCGATCAACCAGAAAACAGTCCGAACCATGCCTGAATCATTCATTATCGAGACAACGCTCGGCAACATCACGGTCAGCCTTTACGACGACACCCCGCTGCATCGCGACAACTTCAAAAAACTTGTCGGCGAAAACTACTACGACGGCATACGCTTTCACCGCGTTATCCGCGACTTCATGATCCAGACCGGCGATCCGCTCTCCCGCCATGACGAAAAACGCGCGATGCACGGCACCGGCGGACCGTCATACCGCATTCCCGCAGAGATCCGGCATGCAAACAAGAAAGGCACACTGGCAGCCGCCCGCGACAACAATCCGGAAAAAGCCTCTTCCGGCAGCCAGTTTTACATCAACCATACCGATAACGGCTACCTCGACGGTCAGTATACGGTTTTCGGCATCGTGGAATCCGGCCTGGATGTAGTCGATGCGATTGCCTCCGTTGAAACCGACTTCAACGACAACCCGCTGAGCCCGGTAACGATAAAAACCATCACCTCCGGAGCACAGGCATAGGAGGATGTTATGGAATCCATTGCCGAAAATCTTGCTGCAATCAGGCAGCGTATCGACGCTGCCTGCCTGAAATGTCACAGAGACCCCTCGACGGTCAGGCTCATAGCGGTTTCGAAAACCAAACAGGCCGGGCAGATCAGGGAAGCTTTCGATGCGGGACAGATCGATTTCGGAGAGAGCTACGTACAGGAGTTTCTCGAAAAGAAGTCCGATCCCCTGCTTGAAAACCAGCCTCTCTGCTGGCACTTCATCGGGCACCTGCAATCCAACAAGGTACGTTCGATCATCGGCGCGGTCTCGCTCATTCACGGCATCGACAGGCTCTCAACCGCAGAAGAACTTTCCCGGCGCGCGGTTCAGCACGATATGACCGCCGACTATCTGCTGGAGGTGAACACCTCGGGAGAATCATCGAAATATGGACTCAAACCGGAAGAGCTGCTCCATCAGGCGCCGTCGTTCTTCAAGCTGCCGAATTGCACCCTGCGCGGGCTCATGACCATAGCCTCTCCCGATCCGGCTCTGGCCCGCTACGAGTTCCGGCGCCTGCGCCAGCTTCTCGACGAATTGAAGGGGGTGGCGCCCGATCCATCGTTCCTGACGGAACTTTCCATGGGCATGAGCCAGGATTTCGAAGCCGCAATAGCCGAAGGAGCGACACTGGTCCGTGTCGGAACAGCGATATTCGGCTGGCGCTGAGCCGAACACCAACCATGAGGGTACCCTTGAACGCTCCCGGATATGACGCCGCACGGCGTGTCCGGAACTACAATTACGCTATCCTGAACATCGGAGCTCTCGCCGGGGAGTGCGAAGCCGCCGGAGTGCCGGTAACCCGTCTCAATATCGGCGATCCTACGCTCTACGGCTTCGAACCGCCGCCCCGGCTCACCGATGCCTGCATCGCAGCGCTTCGGGAAGGACGGCACAGTTATGCTCCTCCATGCGGCATTGCCGCCGCCCGCGAAGCGATCGCCGCGGACGCAGCACAGCGCCGGATCGAAACCTCCCCCGAACAGATTATCGTTACGGCAGGAGCGACCGAAGCTGCCGATCTGCTCTTTACGGCGCTCCTGAATCCGGGAGACGAGGTGCTCTGCCCCTCTCCCGGTTATCCGCTCTACACCGCCCTGGCCGCACGACAGGAGGCGACAAGCGTACCCTACCATCTCGATCCCCGGAACAGCTGGCTCCCCGACCCGCAGGAAATCGGGCGTCTGATAACATCCAGAACGAAACTGCTGATCGTCATCAATCCCAACAATCCCACCGGAACACTCTATCCGGCGGGACTGCTCTCCCGGATTGCCGATATTGCCAGAAAACACCGCATTGTCTGCCTTGCCGACGAGGTTTACCGGAAGCTGATATACAGCGGCTCACACCACCCTTTCGCCTCGTTTGCCGGCAACGACCTGCCGGTATTCACGTTTGAAAGCCTTTCGAAAAATTTCATGGTGCCGGGCTGGCGCACCGGCTGGATGACCATAAGCAACAGCCAGCTTCTGCCCGATCTCCAGGGGGCGCTGCAGAAACTCGCCGACGCAAGGGTCTGTGCCCCCGCCGCGCCGCAATACGCCATACAGGAAGCACTTTCAATGGGAAATGACTATCTTCTTCCGGTTATGGAAAGACTCCGCCGGCAGCGGGACCTGAGCGTGAGCATGCTCAACGGCATCGAAGGGCTCTCCTGCAGCACACCCGAAGGAGCTTTCCATGTCATGGCGAAAGTCGATCTGAGCCTCTATCCATTTGCCTCGGATGAAGAATTTATTGTTGAACTGCTCCGGAAAAAGCAGATATTGTTTGTTCACGGATCGGGGTTCGGTACGCAACCCGGCGACGGGTACTTCAGGATAGTCTACCTGCCCGATACCGTTACCCTTGAACGGGTTTACCATGACCTGTACGATTTTCTACACCACTGCCGGCAGCACTCCGGCGCTATTCGTCAACAACCTAAAACAACAACCCGATCATGATCGCTCAGCAGGCAAAAATTCAGGAAGCCGTCACCTTCATCCGCAAGAAAATCCAGGGTGAATACCCTGTAGGCATCGTTCTCGGAACCGGTCTCGGAGCTCTTGCCAAAGAGATCGATGTTGAACTCGCCCTCGACTACAGTGATATTCCAAACTTCCCCATCTCCACCGTCGAAACCCATCACGGCAAACTGATTTTCGGCACGCTGGCCGGAAAAAAAGTGGTCGCCATGCAGGGCCGCTTCCATTTCTATGAAGGGTACTCGATGCAGCAGATCGTTTTTCCTGTAAGGGTCATGAAACATCTGGGGGTCAAAACCCTCGGCATCACCAATGCCTGCGGAGGCCTCAATCCGGCTTTCAGCAAAGGCGACATCATGCTGATCGACGATCACATCAACCTGCTCGGCGGCAATCCGCTCATCGGCCCGAACGATCCTGAAACCGGCTCGCGCTTCCCCGACATGTGCGAACCCTACTCCAGACGCATCCTCGGCATCGCCGAACAGGTGGCGCTCGAGGCGAAAATCAAGGTGCAGCGAGGCGTCTATATCGCTCTTTCCGGCCCCTGCCTGGAAACCCGGGCCGAATACCGCATGCTGAGAATACTCGGAGCCGACGTCGTAGGCATGTCAACCGTCCCCGAAGTAATCGCCGCCGTCCACCAGGGTACCGAAGTGTTCGGCATGTCCATCATCACCGACGAGTGTTTCCCCGACAGCCTGCAGCCGGTCAGCATCGAGGAGATCATCGAGGTATCCAACCATGCGGAGCCCAAAATGACCACCATATTCAAAGCCGTCGTCGCAAACCTGTAAACCATAGAATCCCTTTACAAAGCATGATAGACGCCATTTCCTTTTCGAACGGAACTTTCCGCTACCTCGACCAGCGCTACCTGCCGCTGCAGGAGCTCCATGTGGAAACACGGGATTACCGGGAGGCAATCGAGGCCATCAAGACTCTCGCCGTCAGGGGAGCGCCCCTCATCGGCGCATCGGCCGGCTATACGGTCGTGCTCGGCCTCAACGCCTATCAGGGCGACAAGGCCGGCTTCCCGCCGTATTTCGAGAGGCTGATCGCCGAGGTCAACGCATCACGTCCGACAGCCGTAAACCTTTTCTTCGCAACGAGGAAAATGCAGGCTGTGTATGATGCCAACTTCCAGGGCGACTCCCTGGAAACACTCTTTGCGAAAATGACCGATGAAGCGCACAGGATATACACCGACGAGATCGACAACTGCGACCGGATTGCGCGCCACGGAGTAGAGATCATCAAGAGCGATCTGGCCGACACCCTGAAAAAACGAAAGCTGAACGTGCTTACTCACTGCAACACCGGCACGCTCGCCTGCTGCGGCATAGGTACGGCGCTTGGCGTGATCCGCCTCGCATGGCAGGAGGGGCTGATTGAAAGGGTGATCTCCTCGGAAAGCCGTCCGCTCCTGCAGGGACTGCGCCTGACGGCATGGGAACTTGAGCACGACGGCATTCCGTTCGTCTCGATCTCCGACTCTTCTTCGGCAATCCTCATGCAGCGCGGCATGATCGATTTCGGTGTGGTCGGAGCCGACCGCATCACGGCCAACGGCGACACGGCCAACAAAATCGGCACCTATGCCCATGCCATCAGCGCAAACCACCACGGTATACCGTTCTACATCGCAGCTCCGGTCTCCACGATCGACATCACCCTCTCCGAAGGATCACAGATACCGATCGAGGAGCGGAACGCAGACGAGCTCCGAACCATCTTCGGCACCCAGGTGGCCACGCCGACCACGCCGGTAGTGAACTACGCTTTCGACGTTACGCCCGGTACCCTCATCCGTGGCATCATCACGGAGAAAAAGGCGGTCGTCGGCGACTACGTCAAAGGCCTCGGGGAACTGTTTGCCGACTGAGCCTCCCTTCCGCAAGAAGAACCAGCCATAAAGAAGACCGGGATATCAGACAATTCCGGTCTTTTTTTATGAAAAAACCGTACTCAAACCGTTTTTTCTGTTTACATTAATTTTGAAGATACGCTGAATGGCACGCAGCGTCCCCTTGGGTGATCACGTTTCAGTATCCCGCCCTTTTGGATCGTTACGGTGTCCTTTTTGCAGAACATCAATCCGGGAGAACGCCAAATGAGCGAAACAGGATACGAATACAGGGTTGTGCGCGGTTTTGCCTTTTCAGCCCTGTTCTGGCTGATAATCGGTCTTACTGTCGGGCTGTGGATCGCTTTCGAAATGTTCAATCCCGCCCTGAACCTCACTCCCTGGCTGAGTTTCGGCAGGCTCAGGGTCGTGCATACCAACGGCCTCGGGCTCGGGTTCGGGCTTGCCGGAATCTTCGCGACATCCTATTACATTCTGCAGCGGCTCACCAGAACGCCGCTGGCATTTCCAAAACTCGCCCTTGCCCATCTCTACCTTTTCAATACCGCTATCGCCCTTGCCGCACTGAGCCTCTTTATGGGCATGAACACCACGAAAGAGTATGCCGAACTGGAGTGGCCGCTCGACGTAGGCGTGGTGATCCTGTGGGTCATGTACGCAATCAACGTTTTCGGCACGCTCATCAGGCGCAGGGAAAAACAGATGTACATCTCGCTGTGGTACATCATCGCCATGACCGTCACCATCGCCGTACTCTACATCGTCAACAACCTCGCCATACCGGTCACACTCTTCAAGTCCTACAGTATCTATGCCGGAGCTAACGACGCGAATGTCGAGTGGTGGTACGGCCACAACATCGTCGGCTTCATCTTCACCGTTCCGGTGCTTGCCATGTTCTACTATTTCCTGCCGAAAGCCACCGGACTGCCGATCTACAGCCACAGGCTCTCGATCATATCTTTCTGGGCCCTGATTTTCGCCTACCTCTGGACCGGTGCTCACCACCTTATGCTCACCCCTCTGCCTGAGTGGATACAGACCGTAGCAATCGCCTTCAGCATATTCCTGATCGCGCCCTCCTGGGGTTCGGTCGTCAACGGTTACTACACCCTGCAAGGCAACTGGGATCAGATGCGTTCGAACTATCTCGTCAAGTTCTTCATCATCGGCATTACCTTCTACGGCCTGCAGACCCTTCAGGGGCCGCTGCAGGGACTGAGAACCCTCAACGCCTTCTTCCACTACACCGACTGGGTAGTCGGCCACGTCCACATGGGCACCATGGGATGGGTAGCAATGGTGATTTCCGCATCGTTCTACTACATGATCCCGAGGATAACCGGAAATGACCTGCACAGCATCAAGCTCGCCAACGTGCATTTCTGGCTGATTCTCGGAGGCCAGCTCATCTGGACCATAACCATGTGGATAGGCGGCATACAGCAGGGCGCCATGTGGAAAGCCACCAACCCCGACGGGTCGCTGATGTACAATTTCCTGGATTCCGTGACGTCGCTCTATCCCTACTACAGGCTCCGTTTCGCAGCGGGCGTCGTGTACTTCATCGGCATCCTGATCTTTGCCTGGAACCTGATCATGACCGTCAGGAAAAAGCCGGTCGAAGCATAGTCAACCACAACCAACAAAAGGAGCTGCAATCATGGGGATCTATTCGAAACCGGTTGTTTTTGCTGTACTGTCGGCAGTGGTGATTCTTATCGGAACCATCGTAACGGTATTCGTTCCGCTCTTCATGCCGTCCACCCAGCCGGTCAGCCCGTATGTGAAACCATATACCGCAGTTGAACTCGAAGGACGCGACCTGTATATGCGCGAAGGGTGCAACAACTGCCACACCCAGACGGTACGGCCTCTCAGAACCGAAGTACTTCGCTACGGCGAGTATTCGAAACCCGAAGAGTTCGCCTACGACCGTCCGTTCCTCTGGGGTTCCCGGCGTACCGGACCCGATCTTAACCGCGTAGGAGGCAAATACCCGGACTCGTGGCACTACCGCCACATGCAGAGCCCACAGGGCATGTTTGAAAAATCCAACATGCCGCCTTACGGATGGCTTGCCTCGAACCGGCTTGATACCGGAAATTCTTTCAAGAAAATATCGGTTCTGGGATACGGCTATTCTGCAGAGGATGTGCGTCAGCAGATCTCCGACTACAAGGCGAAAGTAACCGGTCCCGGATATGACTCGAAAGAGACGCGTGACCAGGTCACCCCAGCAAACCTGCGCGGCGAACTCACCGAAATGGACGCCATGATCGCCTACCTCCAGAAACTTGGCAGGGATGTCAAAAACCTGGAGGCTGCACCGTGAATTTTTCACAGCTGGCATACGTATTCTTCACCCTGGCACTGGCCATCGTCTTTGCCGGAATCATCGTGTACTACTACAATCCGAAAAGAAAAAAAGAGGTCGAGGAACCCAAGCGAAGAATGCTGGACAACGATGACGACTGACGGCAACAAGAGAGGCCGACAACCCTGAAAGCAACCAAACCGCACGTAAAATCAACAGGAGGTTCACATGCACGATACAGGAGAACCCGAAGAGGGGCACAACAGCATCCCGAAGGGATGGCTGCTCTTCTTTTTCGGCGTCATCATTTTTCTGGTCTGGTACATCGTTTCCTTCACGCCGGCAATTTCCGGATGGTCGTTCTACAAGGGATTTGAGGAGGAGATGGCAAAAGCCGCTCCCGCAGCATCGGAAAGTGCAGCGAACCCCGGCATGTACAGCGGCCAACCTGCCGCCATCGCCGAAGGCAAGACTATTTACGCCGAGAACTGCGCCGCATGTCACAATGCAGACGCAACCGGCGGTATCGGGCCAAACCTCACGGTATCGCTGAAATACGGATCAACCGCTCAGGATATCTATGACTCGGTGTCCAACGGCAGGCCGAACGGCATGCCACCATTCATGCAGCAACTTGGAAAAGACAGGATATACAAGATTGTAGCCTTTCTGGAAAGCATGAAGAAATAGGGCTTGCCGGCAGGAAATGATACGGCAAGAGAGCAGCAATACAAACATCAGTGGCCTGTGTGGAAAAAATACAGAAGAACGGTTGAACTCCTGCAGGCCCTGCTCATAACAGGGCTTCCATTTCTCAGCATTAACGGCCAGAGCGCGCTGCGTTTCGATATCGGCAAACTCAAACTCTACTTCTTCGGTTCGGTCATCTGGATACGGGAATTCTACCTGCTCCTTGCCGTAATCCTCTTCATGCTGCTTCTCGTTACCTTCGTAACGGCAGTATTCGGACGTATCTGGTGCGGATGGCTCTGCCCGCAGACCGTGCTGCTCGATCTCTCGGAAAGCCTTGCCGACCGGTTCGGTCTGAAAAACAGGAAAACCGTAAGGAACATCCTGCTGCTCCCCCTCTCTGCCCTTGTTTCGCTTACGATGATCTGGTATTTCGTGCCTCCACCGGAAACGATGAAGGGGCTTTTCGTCTCCCTGCCGATTACCGCTTTTTTTCTTGTCCTCTGGGTGCTGGTTTACCTTGAACTTGCCTTTCTCGGCAGGAAATTCTGCATGTCGATCTGCCCTTACGCCATGATGCAGAACGCGCTTTTCGACAAGGATACCCTTGTGATCGAGTACGACCGGTCGCGTGACGATACCTGCATGAAATGCGACTCGTGCGTCAAGGTCTGCCCGGTTGGCATCGACATCAAGGAGGGACTCAGCTCGAGGTGCATTGCATGCGCCGAGTGCATCGACGCATGCAGCGCCAAAAGCGAGCCCCGGGGACTCGCGCCGTTCCCGAACTACAAGGGTCGCATATTGAGAGCGAAAACCTTCTGGATGGGAGGCATTACCGCAGCGTCCGGTCTGCTGCTGATCCTTATCATAACCTTGCGCCCCCCGGTGGATTTTCTCATCACCCGTGACCAGGAATCGCTTCCGGAAGGTCTGAACCGCTACTCCTGGACGGTCTACAACAACAGTGGAAAAATGCTCGACCTTGAACTTTCAGCAGATCCTGACGTTACCGTAATAGGAAAACACACCGTGAGGCTCAAGCCGTTTGAAGTCATGCGCGGCAAGGTCTTGCTTAAAGCTTCGGGACGCGTTCAAAAGGTACGGTTCACGCTCAGCGGCAGCGGCATATCAATCCGGAAAGATGCGGGTTTTCTATGAAACTCTTTCTCATCGCACTCTACAGCCTTTTTCTGGTTGCCATGGCAAGCGGCATCACCATCGCCTACCGACAGGCCGAGGGGCTTGTCGAGCCAAACTACTATGAAAAGGCCAGCGCTTACTTCAGCACAAAATCCGCCGAGTCGTCGAGCGGACTCTCCGTCATCCTGCCGGACTCCCTTCAAAAAGGCAGCAACGACATACTGGTTTCGATCTCAACCCACGGCAAGCCTCTCCGGAATGCCGTGGTGACATTCTTTGTAGGAAACCTCTCGAAAAAAACATACGACCGAACCGTTCCGATGAAAGAAACTGAGCCGGGCAACTACCGGACAACGGCAGTAATCCCTTTCGAAGGCGTATGGCTTGCCCGGGTGGATATCCAGAAACAGCAACTGCAAACATCGAAAAAATGGTTTATAGAACTCAACTGAAACGCGCCGGAGCCGCTCTTGCCATACTGTTCTTCTGCTCGGCATGGATGCTCCCCGCCGAACAGAAGCCGGACTGCGACATCCATGGCGGAGCGTGCTCGAAAACCGCCGGAAACACCACCGTCACCCTCGAAATCAGTCCGCGTCCGGTACGGCACATGCAGGAACTGCTCTTCAGCGTCACGGTAAAGCCCTGTTCGTCACTACCCGATACGCTTCTGCTCGACCTCTCCATGCCGGGTATGGAGATGGGAAAAAACCAGGTCACACTCGTCAGAAAAAGCAACTGCCTCTATCAGGGAAAAGGGCTGATCGTCAAATGCATGAGTGGGAGAAAGCTCTGGAAAGCCACCGTGCTTTCCGAAAAAATGAACAATCCTGCGTTCACTTTTGATGTCAGGGACTGAACCGGCCGCCACCATAGTCCGTTGTGAGCACTGCCTGCGGGAAGTACCGCTGGCACAGGCTGTACACTCGAGGATCGACGGTTCGGTAAAGTATTTCTGTTGCCATGGCTGTCTGGGGGTTTACGATCTTATACACAACGCATCGCTCGATGCGTTCTACGAGCAGCGCTGCCAGTGGCTGCCCGGAGTTCCAGCCTTCGAAAAAACAGATCCCCGGGCGTTCATCTCCACCATCGTAAAAACAGCGAACGGCAGCCGCATCGACCTGCAGCTTTCCGGAATACGGTGCGCCTCATGCGTCTGGCTGATTGAAAAATACCTCTCGAAGCTCGAAGGAATAGGCTCGGTCAGAGTGAACTATGCAACGAACAGGGCCGCCATCGACTGGAATCCCGAAGTGACCTGCCTTGACACCATTCTCGAAACGCTCCACTCTCTCGGTTATACCGCCAGGCCCCTGCGAAGCGGCGGCACAACGGAAAGTCTGGCCAGGGAAAAGCAGGAGTTGCTGCTGCGGTTCGGAACAGCGGGGTTCTTCTCCATGCAGCTCATGCTGATCGTGGCCGCACTGTATGCGGGATTTTTTCAGGGTATCGGAAACGAGTACCGGCTTGCATTCCAGTTGATCTCCTGGGCCCTGGCAACTCCGGTAGTGCTCTATTCCGGTTACCCGTTCCTTGCAGGAGCGGTTCGCTCGATCCGTTCGCTGAACCCGAACATGGATCTGCTCGTGGCGCTTGGCGCGCTCTCGGCCTACCTGTACAGCATCGCCATGATCCCGCTCGGTGGAGAGGTATTCTTCGATACCTCCGCCATGATCATCACCTTCATCCTGCTCGGAAGGTTCATCGAGGCAGGTTCGCGCCTCAAGGCAGGCAATGCCATCGTCGCACTTGCCGGGCTGCAGCCACAGGAGGCTTTGCTGGTGAGGGAAAACAGGCAACGGGAGATGGTTTCGCTCGATCAGGTACCGCCCGGAAGCATCATCGAAATAATCCCTGGAGCGAAGATTCCGCTTGACGGCACCGTCATCGAGGGAGAAGCGGAAATCAACGAGTCGATGCTGACAGGAGAGTCACTTCCGGTCATGAAAACACCAGGAAGCAGCATTTTTGCCGGCACGGTTAACGGCAACGGACGGCTGCTTGCCCGCGTCAGCGGAAATGCGGGAGCAACGCTTCTCGCCGGTATCATCAAAACCGTCGAAGAGGCCCAGTCGCGCAAAGCACCCGTGCAGCAGCTTGCCGACAGGGTTGCAGGATACTTTGTCCCGGCTATCCTGCTGCTGGCGCTGTTGACGTTCCTCTTCCGGATCAGCAGCGGCAGCACTACCGTCACCGCACTCATGAACGCCGTTTCGGTTCTCGTGATCGCCTGCCCCTGTGCGCTTGGCCTCGCCACCCCCCTGGCCATTCTCGTGGGATCGACCGCTGCGGGAAAAGAGGGCGTACTCATCAAGGGTGGGGATATCTTCGAAACCGTCTCGAAAACCACCACCGTGGTATTCGACAAAACCGGCACCATCACCCGGGGCAAACCCTCGATTACCGACATCGTGGATTTCGGCACCACTCCGAACCTGCTCCGGCACGCCGCATCGCTGGAATCGGCTTCGGAACATCCGGCAGGAAAAGCCATAGCTGCCGGCTGGAACGGGGAACTGCTTTCTGTGGAAGCATTCCGGGCGTTTCCTGGCCAGGGAGTTTCCGGCACCCTGCAGAATCAAGCATGGCTGGCCGGATCGCCTGCCTTCATGCGGCAAAACCAGGTGGAACTCACCCCGGAACAGCACGCACAAGCAAGAAAACTCGAGGACGAAGGAAAAACCGTGGTCATACTCGCTACCGGGACCAAACCTGCAGGCATGATCAGCCTTATCGACGAGATACGGGACGACCTTCCGGATCTGCTCTCGGCACTGAAGCGCCGGGGAATGAAGATCATGATGCTGACCGGCGACAACCCCGGAGTGGCGGCCCGGATCGCCACCCGGTGCGGTATAACCGACATGCAGGCCGGACTGTCGCCTGCCGGAAAGGCTGCGGTCATCGAAAAGCTCAGGACGGCGGGAGAAACCGTCATGATGGTTGGCGACGGCATCAACGACGCGCCGGCACTTACCGCAGCAGATACAGGGGTTACACTGGGCAGCGCTACCGGCATCGCACTTGAAAGTGCGGGAGTCGCCGTACTCACCGACAGGCTGCTCCTCGTCGATACTCTTATAGAACACTCAAAACGCTGTTTCTCGGTCATTCGCCAGAACCTCGCCTGGGCGTTTCTCTACAATCTTGCCGCCGTGCCTTTTGCTGTATCAGGCATGCTTCACCCTATCGTTGCCGCGCTGCTCATGGCGTCGAGCTCGCTCATCGTGGTCGGCAATTCGCTGCGGCTGCAGAAAACCCATACTTGACACATGGACAGCATCTTCTACCTCATCATCATCGGGTTCGTCTTCGGAACGGCTGCATGGCTGCTCTTCATCTGGGCGGTCCGCAGCGGGCAGTTCGACGATCCCGAAGCGCCTAAATACCGAATGCTCGACGACGATGACGAACAGTTGAACCAGCCAGCAGCAGATAAAACCCGAAAATCCGCCAAACGATGAGCGCTCTTGCCAATACCGCAATCACCATGTTCATCACCGGACTTACCGGAGGATTCGGCCACTGCATCAGCATGTGCGGTCCCGTCGTGGCAGCCTATTCACTGGGAGAGAACCGCAAAGGCATGATGCACCATCTGCTTTACAACGCAGGAAGAATAACCACCTACACCGTTCTCGGCGCCGCCGTAGGCCTCTCCGGCTCATTCCTCCTCCTGACCGCATCCATCGAGCGGTTCCAGACCGCCATCTTGGTACTTGCCGGCCTCTCGATTATCCTGATGGGACTTGCCACACTCGATATTCTGCCTGCAGGCAAGGCCATCAGCAGCTGTTCATGGATCATGCCCCGCATCGGAAAGCTCATGAACCTTTTCAGGGGCTCCCGTTCTATCGGCGCCTATTACCCCATGGGAGTATTGCTCGGCTTCCTGCCCTGCGGCCTTACCTACACGGCACTGCTAACGGCTGCCCGCACAGCCATGGAGGCAGAGAATCACGCTGCGGGATTGCTCGGGGGAGGTCTCATCATGCTCTGCTTCGGTCTTGGCACCGTACCATCCCTGCTGGTTGTCGGCAAGGCCATACACCTCTTCAGTGAAAAGTCCCGCAGAGTCCTCTATCGCATTGCCGGCGTCATCATGATCCTCACCGGGATATACTTCACCCTGTCGGCATTCTGAAGCTCGATCCTGCTGCATGAAAGAAGGGACACCCTGCAACGATTCCGGAAAAAACATTCCGCTCATTTGGATCGCAATAAAAAAAGACTATTTTAGACCTGTTTTATAATGGAGCAGCATTTCATTATAATGAATACTGTTACCATACCTCATGTAACTATTGCCAAGGAGATCCTTATGGACACGCTCTTTCTGGCTCGGCTTCAGTTCGCCTTCACTTCCGTCTTTCACTTCTTTTTCGTTCCGCTAACCCTCGGCCTTTCCATTTTTACGGCAATCATGGAAACCGCCTGGGTGAGAACCGGTAACGAGAAGTACAGGAAGCTGACGCAATTCTGGGGCAAGCTCTTCCTCATCAACTTTGCTGTCGGCGTGGTGACCGGCATCGTCATGGAGTTCCAGTTCGGCATGAACTGGTCCGAGTACTCTCGTTTCGTCGGCGACATCTTCGGCGTTCCGCTCGCCATAGAAGCGCTGCTCGCCTTTTTCCTTGAATCGGTTTTTCTCGGCATCTGGGTCTTCGGCTGGGACAGGCTCCCCAAAGCCCTGCATGCCGCCTCGATCTGGCTGGTCGCTATCGGTTCGAACCTTTCAGCCCTGTGGATTCTCGTTGCGAACTCCTTCATGCAGTCGCCGGTCGGCTACAAAATGGCCACAGACGGATCGAGAGCGGAAATGACCGACTTTGCGGCACTGCTCTTTAACCCCTATGTCTGGAAGCAGTTCCCCCATGTGCTGGCCGGAGGCCTTGTTACCGGAGGATTTCTGGTCATCGCCGTCAGCTCGTGGCACCTCGTCAAAGGCTCGAAGGATCGCAGTGTATTTGAAACCTCGATGAAATTCGGTGCCGTCTACGCATTTATAGGTACCATTCTGGTCACCCTGGCCGGCCACACCCAGATGCAGGACCTTATCGAATCGCAGCCTATGAAAGTCGCTGCTGCAGAAGCACTATGGGAAACAGAGAATCCGGCCAGCTTCTCGCTCTTCACGGTCGGCAATGAAAAAGAGCTGAAAGACGTTTTCGCCATACGCATTCCCGGTATGCTCTCCTTCCTTGCCTACAACTCGTTCGAAGGCGAAGTGAAAGGCATCAAGGATCTGCAGAAGGAGTATGAACTCAAATACGGGCCAGGCAACTACATCCCCTCCATAATCACGGCATACTGGAGCTTCCGGTTCATGGTCGGTGCGGGAACGCTGATGCTCCTGGTTTCGATCGTTGCTCTCTACAAGGTGATGCGGGAGAGCTACACCTTCTCTCCGCTGCTCGGAGCGATCATGTTCTGGTCCTTCCTGTTGCCCTATATTGCAAACTCGGCAGGGTGGATTCTGGCCGAAATGGGCCGCCAGCCATGGATCGTCTTCGGCCTTCTGAAAACCGAGGATGCCGTCTCTCCTGCATCGGTAGTCAGCAGTGGAGAGTTGTTTCTCTCGATAGCAGCATTCTTCATCATTTATGGACTGCTTACGATCGTCGATGTGTTCCTTTTGAAAAAATATGCCGCAGCAGGCCTGGAAGCTGCCCAGTAAACCCTGAAGGAGAACAACTATGGATCTGCAAACAATCTGGTTCATCCTGGTTACCGTGCTCTTTACCGGATTCTTCGTTCTCGAAGGGTTCGATTTCGGAGTCGGCATCCTGCATCCGTTCATGAGTTCCGACGACCGTGAACGGCGCGCCGTCATCAACACTATCGGACCGTTCTGGGACGGCAACGAAGTCTGGCTCATCACTGCCGGTGGAGCGATGTTCGCGGCTTTTCCCGAATGGTATGCCACGCTTTTCAGCGGGTTCTACCCTGCCCTGCTCCTCATGCTCGTCGCACTGATCATGCGCGGAGTCGCATTCGAGTTCCGCAGCAAGCACGACAACCCCGCCTGGCGCAGTTTCTGGGACTGGAGCATCTTCGCTGGCAGCGCCATTCCCGCCCTTCTGTGGGGAGTCGCACTGGCGAACTTCATCCGAGGCGTACCGATCGACCAGTCGATGAACTATGCCGGCGGATTTTTCAACCTGCTCAATCCCTATGCCCTGGTCTGCGGACTTGCATCCCTCTGCATCTTCACCCTGCACGGAGCGGTATTCCTTACCCTGAAAACCACCGGCATCCTTCGGGAACGGGCCATGAACCTTGCCAAAAAGGTGTGGGCTCCGGCAACGCTGCTCTCCCTTGCATTTACGATTTATACCTTCATTGAAACCGACCTGTTCCGGAGACTTGGACTGAACCCCGGCATCATCCCGGTATTCAGCGTACTCGCGCTGCTCTCGGTGATCGTGCTGCTCAGGAGGAACGCTTCCGGATGGGCGTTCGCCATGACCGCCGTAGCCATCGCGTTCTCGACCGTCACGATCTTTATGGGCCTCTTCCCCAGAGTACTCGTTTCGAGCCTCAACCCCGAATGGAGCCTCACCATTTACAACAGCTCCTCCTCGGACTATACGCTCGGGATCATGACCATCGTGGCAGCCATCTTCGTCCCGATCGTCCTCGTCTATCAGGGATGGAGCTACTGGGTCTTCCGCCAGCGCGTAACACCGGACTCCGAACTCGAGTACTGAGTGCCCTGATTGACCCGTCATCCTGCACCCCGGAACATAACGGGGTGCACTCATTTCGAGGGTCTTTTTCTCCCGAAGATCCGTAAAAAAAGAGCAATATTTTTATTATGTTTCCTTTCAGGGCACACACCATGCCACCGATTGCCTGCCAATTCACCACTCGCCTGCCATGCGCATTCACGATCTCGATCCCGAAAGCCGACCCAGGGAAAGATTTCTCAGATACGGAGCTTCGTCGCTCAACCCCTCGGAACTGCTGGCGATCGTCCTGCGATCCGGTTCGAAAAATCTCAACATCGTCGATACCTGTAATGAGCTCATCGCCGTTTACGGCCTCGAACAGCTTGCCGATGCCCCGCTCTCTGATCTGCAGAAAATCCGGGGTATCGGCCAGGCAAAAGCCATGCAGATCGCGGCGGTATTCGAACTCAACAAGCGGGTTCATTTCAGGAAAAACAGCAACAGAAAAATCCAGTCCGCAAAAGATGTTTTCGAATACATGACCGGACGAATTCCAGACGAGACAAAAGAGCACCTTTTCGTACTGCACCTCAACACCAAAAACCGGATCATCCGGCACGAGATCGTTTCGGTAGGCACCCTGAACGCATCCCTTATCCACCCCAGGGAGGTATTCAAGTCCGCCATCCGCGAGAGCGCTCACGCCATCATTCTCGTCCATAACCATCCATCCGGCGATATCGAACCGAGCAGCGCAGACCGGCAGGTCACGGGAATTCTCAAACAGGCAGGGGCCATTCTGCAGATAGAGCTGCTCGACCATGTCATTGTGGGAAAAGAGAACTGGTTCAGTTTCAGGGAGCATGGCATGCTGAACTGAAGGAAGAGGAACCTTCGGACAGCGACAAAAAGCGGGCATCGCGACCGGGAAAACAAAAAAAACACCCCCCACACCGCTCACCGGAAGCGAACGGCACAATGCAGGGATTCGACAGCGTAACCAACGACTTGAAAAGTCATCAGGAGTACCCTTGAGCTGTATGAAACTACAGCCAGAAACCCGTCAGGTAAAAAAAGAAGCGGTAAAAACAAAACCCGGCAGCGGAGGAGATGCACTGCCCGGCCTGCTGATCAGGAAACGGTTTCAACCGACAGCTGACTGCCCGATTGAGTTGCATCCTCTTCAGTCTTCACTCCAAGCTCCCGGACGTTTTTTGCCTGATAGCCCTTCTGGGTTTTTTCAAGCTCAAACTCGACCTCTGCATCCTGATTCAACACCTTGAAGGTCTGTTCGGAAACAATAGCGGAAAAATGAACAAAAACATCTTCCCCGCCCATCGGATTCAAAATAAATCCGTACCCTTTTTTACCGTCGAACCATTTGACTTTACTTCTTTCCATGATAAATTCGGGGCTTTATCATTAACTGTTCAGCAAGTGTAAATTGCTGCTTGTCTATGCTGCAATATAGGCATTTCCCCTCCTTTTATGCTCTTTTATTTCACTTTTTGGAACACAAACACCCTAATAATACACTTTAAAACCATACAGAAACAAAAAAGAACATACCTTCGTTACGGTGAACAGCTCAAAAAAATCCGGACTAACATAATGAAAACCATCATCCTTATCACCGGTGCCAGCAAAGGTATCGGAAAAGCAATCGCGCTCGAGTTCGCCAGACACACCATCAAAAACCCGGAATTCAGGCCGCTGCTGCTCCTTTCCTCGCGCACCAGCGCCGATCTGGAAACCGCCGCAGGGGAGTGCAGGACGCTGGGCGCTGAAGCCCTGGTCATGCAGGCCGACATTTCCGATACAGCCCAGGCGACAGGGCTTGCCGAAACCGTAATCGACCGGTACGGACGGATCGACTGCCTCGTCAACAATGCCGGGGTCGGGCGATTCAAACCGTTCTGCGAGCTTACCGAAGAGGATTTCGACTACACCGTTGCAACCAATCTGAAAGGCACATTTTTTCTCACCCAGAAGCTTTTTCCCGTTATGGAAAAACAGGAAAAGGGGCATATTTTTTTCATCACCTCCGTCGCCGCTGAAAAGGCCTTTAAAACATCTTCCGTTTACAGCATGACGAAATTCGCCCAGAAAGGGCTGGTCGAGGCGCTCCGTCTCTATGCCAGAGAGTGCGGTGTGCGCATCACCAACGTCATGCCCGGAGCGGTCCACACGCCGATGTGGGGAGAGGTCTCCGACACAATGAAAGCCATGATGATGATGCCCGAGGACATCGCAGAAGCGGTTGCCGGCGCCTATTTTCTTCCGCAAAGAGCGTCGGTGGAGGAGCTGGTTATCCGTCCTGTCGCAGGAGATATCAACGAATGAAACAGAGGAGACGCCTCTTTTTTTTGCGTGAGCGGTTTGAATGCAAACCGGACGGAACGTGAAAACCGGAGCCACGAAAGCTTTCGGGATGAGGGTTTCGATCCCGACTTTTCGGAAGAACGAGTCAATCTGATCGCGGAACAAAAAAAACGGAGGCACCCCAAGAAAAAGCAGTTGTGGGAAAGCAGCTGTTTTTGCCTTATTTTCCGATACTTCTTTGCAAACACACTATCGTATCGAGCCGACTTATGAGTTTAAAGGAAAAAATAGATGCGGACCTTAAAGAGTCCCTGAAAAGCGGAAAAAAAACCCGCCTCAATGCCATCCGCTCCATTCGCGCAGCCCTGCTTGAAAAAGAGGTCTCCATCCGGGTAGGAGGCTCCGCCTCGCTCTCCGAAGAACAGGAAACCGAAGTGCTGGTCAGCCTGGCAAAAAAACGCCGCGACGCCATCGAGCAGTTTACCGCCGGAAATCGTCCCGATCTTGCCGAAACGGAACAGTCCGAACTGCTCGTTATCGAGGAGTACCTGCCCGAACCGGTCTCCGATGACGAGATCACCGCTACCGTACAGGCTATTATTGCCAGAACCGGCGCATCATCCATGAAGGACATGGGGCGGGTGATGGGCGAAGCCATGAAAGCCCTCAAAGGAAAAGCCGATGGAGGCAAAGTCCAGCAGATCGTCAAATCGCTGCTTCCGGCATAACCCGTTTTTACACCTACAACCATTATGCTTGACATAAATTACATCCGCCAGAGTTCCGATGAGGTCGTGGCCATGCTCAGGGCTCGCCAGCTCGAAAGCGAGATCCCCAGGGTTGCCGAGCTGCTCGATCTCGACCGGCAGCGCCGCGAACTGGTGCAGCAGACCGACGATATGAAAGCCCTGCGCAACAGGGTTTCCCGCGAGGTTGCCGATATGAAGAAATCCGGCAGCGGTCCGGCGGACGAGCTTATCGGAAAGATGAAGTCGGTCGCCGAAGACATTTCGGCATGCGACACCATGCTGAAAACTATCGAAGCGGCAATCGAGGATATCCTGCTCGCACTGCCCAACAGGCTGCACCAATCGGTACCCGAAGGGAGAAATGCGGGACAGAACATCGTCTGCAAACCTGCTGTCGCGTTCGATTACCAGCTCGATTTCGTCCTGAAAAACCACCTCGAACTCGGAAAATCGCTCGGAATCCTCGACTTCGAAAGGGGGGCAAAGGTAGGAGGCGCCGGCTTCCCTGTCTATACCGGAAAGGGTGCGCGGCTGGAACGCTCGCTCATCAACTTCATGCTCGACACGCACACCTCCCGTCACGGATATACGGAAATCTTTCCGCCTTTTCTGGTCAACCGCGAATCGCTCAGAGGTACCGGGCAGTGGCCGAAATTCGCCGACCAGGTCTACACCATAGAGGAAGACGGCCTGTACGCAATTCCGACCGCGGAAGTACCGGTAACCAACCTGCACCGGGGAGAGATGCTTGAAGCCGCAGATCTGCCGGTAGCCTATGCGGCCTATTCGGCATGTTTCAGAAGGGAAGCTGGCAGTTACGGAAAAGACACCCGGGGGTTTCTGCGGGTCCACCAGTTCAACAAGGTCGAAATGGTCCGCTTCACCCGGCCCGAAGCATCCTATGAAGCGCTCGAAGCCATCCTCGGGCATGCGGAAGCGATTCTGCAGGCGCTCAGGATTCCCTACCGGGTTCTTCTGCTCTGCAGTGGGGATATCAGCGCCAACGCCACGAAATGCTACGATATCGAGGTCTGGTCGCCTGCCGAAGACAGATACCTCGAAGCGTCGAGCTGTTCCAACTTCGAGGACTACCAGGCGCGGCGCATGAACATCCGCTACCGTCCGGAAGGCAAGGCGAAACCGGAATTCGTGCATACCCTGAACGGTTCGGGACTTGCGACCTCACGGCTCATGGTGTCGCTGCTCGAACACAACCAGACCAGAGAGGGTTCGGTTGTCGTTCCCGAGGTGCTCCGGCCCTACACCGGATTCGACATCATCGACTGATTTCGAACACCCGCCTGCATAATCGACCGGATCGAAAACAAAAAGAGATGCCCATACAAAAGGCATCTCTTTTTACATGTCGCGAACGATTCGGGCACGAGCCAACCGTTCAGGCCGCGCTGTGCGACTCCTGCACAGCCCGCTCGTTCTTGAACTCGACAACCATGCGGCTGACCTTTTCGATATCGATGAGAAAGGCGTCGTGGCCGTAGGGTTCGTCAAGATAGATAACCCGTGACTTCGGCATGAGCCGCCCGAGCTCTTCCTGCTCCTCCTTGGGATAGAGCACGTCACTGATAATGGAGAGAATTTCCACCGGTATCTGCAGCGAACCAAGAACCGTTTCGTACGAACCTCTGCCTCTCGCCAGATCGTGCATGTCCATGGCTTTCGTCAGCGTCACGTAGGTGTTGGCGTCGAACCGGTCGACCAGTTTGCGGCCCTGGTAACGCAGATAGCTTTCAACGCTGAACAGACCGTTCTCCTGAATAACGCGCCCGAAACGCGACTGAAAATTCTCGAAACTGCGGTAGCTGCACATGGCCATCATCCGTGCCGCCCCGAGGCCGGATGCGGGTGGCGCATCAGGCTCGTACCAGCCGCCGTTCCAGTCGCGGTCGGCATAGATCGCCTGCCTCTGCGCCTCGCTCTGGGCAATGCACCATGAAGAGTGTCGGCCGGAAACTCCCATCGGCATGAGTGCCCGAACCATTTCAGGATAAAGAAATCCCCATTCGAGCACCTGCATGCCCCCAAGCGAAGCCCCTACAACGAGCCGGATGCTGTCGATCCCGAGCCCGGAGAGCAGCAGCCTCTGGGCATGCACCATGTCGCGAACGGTAATGGCTGGAAAATCGGGTCCGTAATGACGACCCGTCAGCGGATTGAGAGACAATGGACCTGTTGAACCGTAACAGCTTCCCAGCACATTGCTGCAGATGATGAAGTCGTTCCGCTCGTCGAAAGCTCCTCCTTCGGCAAACATCCCATCCCACCAGACATCGGCGTCGGCCGAACCCGTCAGGGCGTGACAGATGAGGATGACATTGTTTTTCTCTGCATTAAGCGTTCCCCATGTCCTGTATGCCATGCGCAACCCCGGCAGAACGCCGCCGAGTTCGGTTGCAAACGGCTCCTGCGAATCAAAATAGCGTGTCTCTTTTGAAATGAGCTCCCTGTAATCCCTCATCGGTATCAGTTCAATGTTGCAAATGCCTGTTCAAAATCAGCCTTTATATCGTCGATATGCTCTATGCCGACCGAAACCCGCACCATGTCGAGCGAAACTCCCGCGGCTGCCTGCTCTTCGGGCCCCATCTGCTGATGGGTTGTCGATGCCGGATGGATCACGAGGGTTTTCGCATCGCCCACGTTGGCCAGATGGCTGGAGAGCTTCACGCTGTCGATGAACCGGACGGCCGGATCGTAGCCGCCCCTGACCCCGAAGGAGAGCACACACCCGAACCCGTTGGTAAGATATTTTACTGCCTGGGCGTGCGTGGGATGCGCTTCGAGACCGGGATAGGTCACCCATGCGACCGCCGGATGTCCGTCAAGCCATCGGGCAAGCTCGATAGTGTTGTCGGCATGACGCTGTACACGAAGGGAGAGCGTTTCAAGTCCCTGCAGGAGCAGGAACGAATTGAACGGACTGATTGCCGGGCCGAAATCGCGCAGCCCTTCCACCCTCGCCTTGATGATAAAGGCAAGATCACCGAACGTGTCGAGAAACTTGAGGCCGTGATACCCTTCCGAAGGCTCGCTGAGCATCGGAAATTTCCCGTTCCCCCAATCGAAGGTTCCGCCATCGACGATCACTCCGCCCATCGAGGTGCCGTGACCGCCGATCCACTTGGTGGCCGACTCGACCACAATCGAAGCCCCGTAGCGGAGCGGACGGCAGAGATAACCGCAGCAGCCGAAGGTGTTGTCCACCACCAGCGGAATACCGCACTGGCGGGCGACTCCGGCAACCGCCTCGAAATCCGGCACGTAAAAGGCAGGGTTGCCTATAGATTCAAGATAGAGCGCCTTGGTGCGTTCATCGACGGCTTCACGGAATGCCGAAGGATCGTTGCCGTCAACAAACTTCACCGTTATGCCGAGACGCCCGAAAGCGACCTTGAACTGGTTGTAGGTGCCTCCGTAAAGGTAGCTTGAAGAAACGATATTGTCCCCGGCTTCGCACAGGCTCGTCAGGGCTATGAACTGCGCCGAATGCCCGCTGGCCACGGCAAGAGCGGCCTTGCCCCCTTCGAGCGCGGCCACACGCTGCTCGAAGACGTCGGTTGTCGGGTTCATGAGGCGGGTATAGATGTTGCCGAACTTTTTCAGGGCGAACAGATCGGCTCCGTGCGCCGCACTGTCGAAACTGTAGGATGTGGTCTGATAGATAGGCACCGCGCGCGACTTCGTCGTCGGGTCCGGCTGCTGACCGGCATGGACCTGCAGGGTTTCAAAGCGGTATGGAGGCGTTGCTTGACTCATGATAAACGACTGATGAAAATTGCCGCTACCAGAGTGGAACAGGAGTTGAAAAACCGGGGAAACCGTAACCGTCAGGATTAAAAGAGAGGTATGAACGTGCAGAATGGCAGACATACCATCATCTCTCCCGGCTCGCAGTCCGGGATGGAATTGGCACCAATCACGCGCTGTGACGGTTGCCAAGGCTTCTCAGGGCCAGTCCCTCCACCTTTCTCGATGATAGCGTAAAATGCTACAAAGAACATTTCAAATAATTGTAGTCAATCTACAACAGCAATCGTTATTTTACAAATTGCATCATTAAAAGAGGTACACCCACACATGACATCAAGAGAACTTGCGCTGAAAGTCCTGCAGAACGTTGAACAGGGAGAAAAAAAATCAGGGACCATCCTGCACGAGCTTCTCGACAACTCGTCACTCGGCCGCAGCGACCGCGCCCTGGCCACCGAACTCGTCAACGGCGTACTGCGCCGACGCATGACGCTCGACGCCGTAATCGGCAGGTTCTACCTGCACCGCTACGAAAAAGCCGCATCGGTTCTGAAAAACATCCTGCGGATAGGCGCCTACCAGCTGATCTACCTCGACCGCATACCGCAATGGGCCGCGGTCAGCGAATCCGTCACGCTTGCCCGGAAATACAAGGGAGAACGGATGGCCCGGCTCGCAAACGCGGTGCTGCGCAACATCACCCCGGAGGGTGCTTCTCCGGAAAATCTTCACGGAAAGACCCAAGGCACCGGACGTATGGCCGTTATCGCCTCGCACCCCGAATGGCTGCTGGAACGCTGGATCGCAAGGTACGGAAAAGAGCGTACCGAGGCGATTGTCGGCTACAACAACCGCACCCCGCTTACCGGTTTCAGAATCAACGCCCTGAAATGCGCACCAAAAGAGTTTTTTGCGCAATACGACACCGAAAAGACCCCGTCGATAATCCGTACCGGTCTGGAAAACTTCTTTCTTTCAACCGACTTCTCAGGCTTCGAAGCCTCGATCAAGCAGGGCTTGCTCACCGTCCAGAACCCTGCGCAGGGGCTGGTCTGCCTGCTCTGCAACCCGGCGGCGGGCAGCACGGTGCTCGATCTGTGCGCAGCTCCGGGGGGCAAATCCACCTTTCTCGGCGAACTGATGCAGAACCGGGGCAGCATCACTGCCGTGGACCTTTACAGCCGGAAGCTGCAGAAACTTACCGGACACTCGGGCGAACTCGGCATCAGCATCATCGACGCAGTCGCTGCCGATGCAAGATCGTTCCGGCCGGAAACTCCGCCGGAAACTCCGCCGGAAAGCATTCTGCTCGATGCCCCCTGCAGCGGCACCGGCGTACTTGCAAGACGCGCGGAACTGCGATGGAAACTCACACCGCAGATGATCGCCGAACTCGTCGGCCTGCAGGCTGAACTGCTCGATCATGCCGCATCGCTGCTCGCCGAAAACGGTACACTCGTCTATGCAACCTGCTCCATCGAACCCGAAGAAAACGAGCTGCAGATCGAAGCATTCCTCGGCCGTCACCCGGAATTCAGACGCGATGCATCCGGCGGCGCCCTGCCCGAACCTTTCGCCGGGGAAGCTTCGAAGAATGGAAGCATCCTCACGCTGCCGGGTCGGAATGAGGGCTTCGATGGAGGATTTGTCCAGCGGATGATCAAAACATCCTCCTGAACATGAACGACCTCAAGGCGCCCTACAGCATCCTGCTCGAAAGCTTTCTCAACCACCTCTCCGTCGAGCGGAACTTCTCGCTCAATACCAGAGCGTCTTACCGGAACGACCTCTCACGCTACCTGCTCTTCATGCAGGATGAAAACAGGGCTCCCGAAGGCATTGAAACCGGCGATATCCGCCGGTTCATTTCCGAACTGCACGGAACAGGGCTTGAAGCCAGCACCCTGGCCCGGAACATTTCGGCCATCCGGTCGCTGCACAAATTCCTTCTGACCGAACGAAACCTCGTCACCAACCCGGCCGAAACCATCCAGCAGCCGAAACAGGCGAAAAACCTGCCGAACGTGCTCAGCCTGCACGAGGTGATGCAGCTGCTCGACGCGCCGCTTCAGGAGCGGCCGGCGGGAAAATTCCTGCTGCGCGACAAGGCGATTCTCGAATTCCTCTATGCTGCCGGAGTGAGGGTCAGCGAACTGGTCAATCTGCAGCAGCAGAATCTCTATTTCGAGGCAGGCTTCGTACGCATATTCGGCAAGGGATCGAAAGAGCGGCTGGTGCCGGTAGGCGAAGCGGCGATTGAGTGGATAACGCGATACAGAAACGAGCTGCGAATCGGACTGGTCGCGACGGAGTCTCACGACGTCCTTTTTCTGAATGCAAGGGGAAAAAAGCTCTCAAGGATGGCGATCTATCTCATGGTCAGAAAATACGCCCGGCTTGCCGGAATCCGGAAAGAGATCAGCCCGCACACCCTCCGCCACACCTTCGCCACCCACCTTCTCGAAGGGGGCGCCGACCTTCGCGCGGTGCAGGAAATGCTCGGACACAGCTCCATCCTGGCAACCCAGATCTACACCCATATCGACCGTTCGTTCATACGGGAAGTGCACAAAACCTTCCACCCGAGAGGGTAGGCTGATGCTTATTCACGGGACGGGCTGGCCGGTCAGCCACTCCGCAGCCTGTGCATTGCCCAGTTCCGATGCTCTCTGCATATCGTCACGGGCACCGTTCGGGTCGCCGAGTTCATTTTTCGCCAGACCGCGGGAGTACCACGCCCTGTCGTACTTTCCCCGGATGGCAATCGCGCGGTCGAAATCAGCGACGGCCTGCCGGAACTCCTTCAGGGCGGCATAGGCCACTCCCCGGTGAAAGAACGCTCGGGCGCAATCCTTTTTCAGCTCGATCGCAACAGTGTAATCAGCAATGGCTTCGGCGTATTTCCGCTGTTCGAAAAGCGCCTTGCCCCTTGCGTAATACGCCTGCTGATAGCTGCGATCTCCAGCGATGGCAAGATTGAAGGCGCCGATCGCCTCGTCGAAACGGGCCTGCCGGTAATACTCCTCGCCCTGCTTCACCAGTCCGGCAGGAGAGGCGGCGTCAGCTGACGCGGCAAAAAGAGGAGCTGCAAGCAGCAGCCAGAGAACCGGAAACACAAGCAGCTTCATACGATCCGAGCGGTTAAAAAAATGAACGAATAAGCCTTGCATCGATTTTTCTTATATTGCCTTCGATAACCGTGATAACCGTACCGAATGCGTAGCTCAGCCGGTAGAGCATCTGCCTTTTAAGCAGAGGGTCGCAGGTTCGAGCCCTGCCGCATTCACCAGATACCCTCTTTTGGCATTTTCGTCTCCATGATCACCCGCTTCCTGTTGTGACTCTCCCGCTCGATCTTCAGCGCGGCGAGGGTAAGGTTCACGTCGAACAGGAAAAATACGAGCGAAAACGAAAGGCAGAGCATGCTTGCGATAAAAATGCCCGACATGATCAGCGGAATATCGAGACTAACCAGCACCGAAAGGAAGAGCAGAATGATCAGCATCGAAGCGCCAAGGCAGGTCATGCATGCAAGCAGGATAGCCACCCTGATGTAACGCGCCCGCTTCCAGAGGATATCGACCTCCCGGTTTATTCTCAGAATATAGGACTCAGGCTCCTCCTCCAGGTCGTCGAGCAGGGCTCTCGACCGGTCGATAATGCGCCCGAGACGGTTGGTCATGGTCAGCAGAAGAAGACCGAGGCCTGAAATGAGAATCATCGGACCGATAGCGGTCTGCAGAATGGGAACAAGCTCCTGTACGGTAGTAATGGTCATAATTTTCTGTTATATGAAAAAAGCATAATCTCTGTAAAATCCTGTAATCAACGAATCAGAGATAACACTTCTCGGGCTATAAACCTACAAAGGAAACCTCTATTTAACAATTGTTCCGAGCGATGCCTCACGGGCTCCGCAAGAGCGGCACTCCGGTGGCGCCGGTGAAAACCCGGAAATGCGGGGCTTCCGGATACCGCCGCAACGAAGCTGTCGAACTGCGGCAAAGACCGGGAGAGAGACCTAAAGTTTCACCATATCTCCAGGCTTGGGAATCGATACCTTCAACTGCAGCCTTTCCTCGATGGCGTTCCTGAAGGAGACTTTCACCCCCGCGTCGCCATGCACCACATAAACCTCCGGCCTGTTGCGGAAACCGTCCATCCAGCGAAGCATGTCTGCGCGGTCGCCATGAGCCGACAAACCCCCGATGGTATGGATGCCCGCAGCAACACGGTAGCTTCTGCCGTGAATGGAAACCTGCTTTTCTCCGCCGACAAGCGTCCTCCCGAGCGTTCCGGGAGCCTGATAGCCGGTAAAGATAATCCGGCACTCCGGACGATGGATATTGTATTTGAGGTGGTGCAGAATCCTTCCTCCGTTGCACATGCCGCTGCCGGCTATAATGATCGCACCATTCCTGATGTCGTTGATTTTCCGGGAAGCCTCGACCCGTTCGGTAAAGTGAAGGTTGTCGAGAGGGGGAAGCAGTGCGGGGTTGTTCCTCAAGGCAAGGGCTTCCTCGTCGAGCAGGCCGGGGTATCCCCAGTATATCCTGCCGGCCTCGATGGCCATGGGACTGTCGAGATAGACCTGCCACTTGTCGAGCTCCCACTGGCTGTAATAGGTAGCGAAAAGGTAGAGGAGTTCCTGGCTCCTCCCGATGGAAAATGCAGGAATGAGAATATTGCCGCACTCACGGCATGCCGTCCGGAAAATTTCGCCCAGTTCAGCCACGGTGCCCTGAAAATCCCGGTGCAGCCGGTCACCATAGGTGCTCTCGACCAGAAGGATATCCGCCTTTTCCGGTGTTTCCGGATCTCTGAGCACAGGACTTTCATACTGGCCGAGATCCCCGCTGAACACCAGCGTGCGCTCCTCTCCCCCTTCGGTAATGCGAAGTTCCACCACTGCCGAACCCAGAATATGGCCGGCGTCCAGAAAACGGAGCCTGACTCCCGGAAGAATCTCCTTCGTTTCACCGTACTCCATGCCTCTCATTCTGGCGACCGCCCTCTGCGCATCCTCGCGGGTATAGAGCGGTTCGGCATGCCGCTCCCTGCCTGTCGTCGCATGACGCCGCCGGATATCCGCGTCACGCTCGGCAAGGGATGCCGAATCGAGCAGCAGCACCAGTGACAGGTCGATGGTGGCATGCTGGGTATAAACCGGACCGCTGAAACCCCTTTTCACCAGAAGCGGCAATCTGCCCGAATGGTCGATATGACCATGGCTGAGCACCACGGCATCGACATCGGCAGGCTCGAAAGGAAAAAGCTCGCGGTTCAGGGCCTCCTCTTCCGGGGATCCCTGAATCAGGCCGCAATCGAGCAGCAGCAGATGCCCGGCAACCCTCAGTATGTGGCAGGAACCGGTTACACGCTCCGCCGCACCGTAAAACTGCAGTTCCATAACCCCTCCGTCAGGAAAAATTCAGAAAACAGCATCCGGCAAAAGATGCCCTTACAAGTAAAAGATACACATCAAAACAGGCTCAACCGACAGGTTCGGCTCCCGGAAAGCAAGAAAAAAAGCCCCGGACAGGTCGAGCGGCTCCGGGGGCTCCGGAAGAACACAGACAGGATCGATCGACTATCGACAGAAACACGGGAACTCATAGGAAGAGCGGAGTATTTTCATACCCGAGCCATCCCGTTGCAAACAAGCGTTTTATTTTTTACACTGAGAGCGGTTTTCCACCAGAAACTGTCAACATGAACCATGAACATTGACCGGCGTCTTTTTCAGCTCCTTCAGGAAGAACGTGCGCCGTTTATCCTTTCGGTCGTTGCCGGATCGGTCTCTTCGGTTATGCTGATCGGCCAGGCCTTCTGGCTCAGCACCCTCATCGATGACGCTTTCATGCAGAAAAAAGTCCTCGGCGACCTGCTCTATCCTTTCGGGTTTTTTGCGCTCTTCAGCGCGCTTCGCATGCTCTCCGGCTGGACCTCCCAGGGCGAGGCCAACCGGGGAACACTTGCCATCCGTGAAAAACTGTTCGGCCGTCTGACCGGCACCATCGGCACTCTCGGACCGGTCTACACTCGATCGGTACAGAGCGGGCGGCTCAGCACAACGCTGCTCCAGGGTGTTGAGGCTCTCGACGCCTACTTCAGCAGCTATATTCCGCAGATCTTTTTTGCTCTTTTCACGCCGCTCCTCATACTTGCGGCCATCTTTCCCGGCGACTGGCTTTCGGGCCTCATCCTGCTCCTCTCTGCGCCGCTCATACCGCTGTTCATGATACTGATCGGCAAATCCGCCAGCGCCATGACCGAAAAGCAGTGGAAGACCATGAGCCGGATGAGCGGATACTTCCTCGACGTGCTGCAGGGGCTGCCGACCCTCAAACTCTTCGCCGAGAGCGAGAGGCAGCGCGACACCATCGAAAATGCCGGCGAAACCTTCCGCCAGGCCACCATGCGGGTCCTGAAAATCGCCTTTCTCTCTTCCCTGACGCTCGAACTGGTCGGGACCATCGGCACCGCCATCATCGCCGTCAGCATAGGGCTTCGCCTGTTGGACGGCCAGCTCACCTTTCAGCACGCCCTTTTCGTGCTCGTACTCACCCCCGACTTTTTTCTCCCCCTCCGCCAGCTCGGCACGAAGTTCCACGCCGGCATGGAAGGAGTCAGCGCATCGAAAGAGATTTTTGCCATTCTCGACCAGGCTCCGGCTCCCTTCCGGGAAACAGGTTCCGATTGCGGAGCTGCAGCCGGAAAAGACACCGTCGTCTTTTCCGGCGTGACCTGCACCTATCCCGGTGCGGCGCGTCCGGCGATCATCGGCGTCAGCGCATCCATCCCTGCAGCAAAAACCACGGCCGTCATCGGACCGAGCGGAGCAGGCAAAAGCACCCTCGTCAATCTGCTGCTTCGCTTTCAGAATCCCGACGAAGGCTCCATAACCATCGACGGACGCCCGATACACGACATCCCGCTTGCTCGCTGGCACGAGGCGATATCCTGGGTTCCTCAGCACCCGACACTCTTCAACGCCACCCTGAAGGAGAACATTCTTCTGGCACGGCCCGGGGCGTCCCGGGAGGAACTGCAGAACGCGCTGGAACAGACCGGACTCTCGGAATTTTCAGCATCCCTGCCCGATGGCCTCGACACCATGATCGGCGAACAGGGTGCGCGGCTGAGCGGCGGAGAGGCGCAGCGCGTTGCGCTGGCCCGGGCCTTCATCAAGAACGCCCCGTTTCTGGTGCTCGACGAACCAACATCGCACACCGATCCCGAACTCGAAGCTGCACTTCGCGCATCCATGACCGCGCTCATGAAAGGACGCACCACCCTCATCATTGCGCACCGGCTCGAAACCATTCGCTCGGCTGATCAGATCATAGTGCTCAACGAGGGAAAACTTGTCCGCTGCGGAACGCACACCGAACTGCTCGCCGCCGGAGGCTTCTACCGCGACGCCCTGCAGCTGCAGCAGGAGAAAGCGGCATGAAAACCATCCTTCGCCTCGCGGCTCTCGTCAAACCCTACTTCTGGTGGATGGCGCTTGCCGCGCTCATCGGGTTCGCCACGACCGGAAGCGGCATAGGCCTGCTCATGACCTCCGGCTACATCATCGCCAAAGCCGCCCTGCAGCCGCCAATGAGCACGCTGCAGCTCGGCATTGTCGGCGTAAGGTTTTTCGGCCTTGCACGCGGAGTACTGCGCTACGCAGAGCGGCTGCTGTCGCACGACACCACCTTCAGGATTCTCACGAAACTGCGCCTCTGGTTCTACGAAGCCATCGAACCGCTTGCTCCCGCCCGCCTCATGCATTTCAGAAGCGGAGACCTGCTGCAGCGCGTTGTAGACGACATCCAGAGCCTCGAAAACATCTACACGCGGGTTCTCGCTCCCCCGCTGACCGCCCTGCTTGTGTCTGCACTGATGTGGTTCCTCCTCGGCGCCTACTCTCCGGAGGCATCGCTCCTGATCCTCATTTTCCACCTGCTTGCCGGTATCGGTGTGCCGATCCTGGCCATGCGCCTCAGCCGCGGCGTCTCCGTCGGCATCATGAAAGAGAAAACCTCCCAGCAGCTGCTTGCCCTCGATCTCTTTCAGGGCATCGGGGAGCTGCAGATTTACGGCAAGCTTCCGGAACATCTCGAAGCGATGCGCAACGCCGAGAAGAACAAGCTGAGACTGCAGCGGAAAAACGCCCTGATTGACGGGCTGCACGAATCGCTTACCGGCCTGCTCATGAACGGTGCGGTCGCGGCCATCCTCTGGGCGCTCATTCCGGCTATCTCCACGCCGGGCATGAACGGCATCTCCCTGACGATCGTCACGCTCGCCGTCATGGCTTCGTTCGAACCCTTTCTCCCGCTTCCGGCATCGCTTAAACACCTCGAAGCCGACACGCACGCTGGAGAACGGCTGTTCGAAATTCTCGACGCGAAGCCCGAAACCACCAAACCGGCAACTCCCCTGCCCTTCCCTGAAGAGCCTGCCATCCGGGCCGAAAACCTCAGCTTCAGCTATCCGGAAAGCCCGGCGAAAACCCTCGACAGCATCTCCTTCGCGGCTCTTGCGGGAGAGCACATCGCCATCGTGGGTCCGAGCGGCGCCGGCAAATCGACCATCACGTCCCTCCTGATGCGCTTCTGGAACACGCCCGAAGGCAGCCTCACCATCGGCGGCGCCGATATCGGCCGATTCGACCCCGAAGAGCTGCGGCGCAACATCTCTCTCGTCTCGCAGCGCACCTACCTGTTCGCCCAGACCATCCGCGAAAACCTGCTGCTTGCAAAACCGGAAGCTGCTGACGAAGAACTGAAAAAAGCCCTCGCCGCCGCAGGACTCGCCCACTTCTCCCTGAAGCTCGACGAGTGGGCCGGCCAGCACGGCATGAAACTCAGTGGAGGAGAACGGCAGCGTATGGCCATCGCCCGCATGGTGCTGCAGAACGCTCCGGTCATGATTCTCGACGAAGCCACCGCGAACCTCGACGGCATCACCGAAAAAGAGGTAACCGAAACCCTCGCAGCCCTCGGCAAGGGTAAAACCATGATCACCATAACCCACCGCCTCAAGGCGATGGATCAGTACGACGCCATCGTCGTGCTCGACAAAGGAAAAATTGTGGCACAGGGCCGCCACGAGGATCTCATGCAGGGAAGCGGGCTGTACCGGAGAATGTGGGAGCTGCAGCACACAGTGGAACTGGTATAGGACGAGAACGACCTCGTGATTTACCACCGAAATGCCTGAAAAGCCTCCGTTTATTCCTCCTCATCGCCATCACCGGTACCATTGCAGGCGCCACACTTCTCGACAACCTGACCCTGCGTATAGCATTTCTTGCAGTCCTTTCCGTTTACCTGCCCGGTACCGCTGCATTTACTGCATTCCACCAGAACCTTGCCGGTTCCGCCGCACGTGCCGCACTCCTTTTTCATTATGCACTCCCTCTCTTAACTGTTTGAGTTAATCCAATGACCCTCGTCAATACTGAATATACTGATAAGCGTACCTGTGCGGCATTCGCATCTCACTAATAAATGCAGGCCTGACCTTTCATTTGCGGATCAAGGTTAGATAATGGTTCTGCATTGAGTTGGAGCCTGCACGTTCATTTCGTTGCCGACAGGTTGATCCGCCTGAAAGTTTCGAAGCAACGGCCGTCAGGCTGCAGGGTTTCACCGATCATGCGCTGGACGACAACATCGCGAAATTCCGAACGTTTTTCTTCAGGCAGGTACGGCAGCAGCGGAACAATGCTTGGCTGGTCGATCCAGCGTATCATGGTTTCCCTGTCGGGAAAGTACCTGTCGGCATTTTCACCCAGGACCTTGAGGTTCTGCAGTCCACTCGATATCGCAAGGTCGCTGTACTCCTCGACCGAAGGCATATACCACGGCCACTCGAAAGAGAAAAAGTACGGTTTGTACCGCTCCATAGCCATGGCTTCCTGAATCACTCCGAAAAAGGCCGAGCAGTTTCCCTGTCCGGCAAAATTGAACCGCACCCGACCGTTCGGACGGAGCGCCCGGCGAACATTTCGCAGCAGGCCTGCGTGATCCTTGACCCAGTGCAGGGCGGCGTTGGAAAAGATCACGTCGAACGCATCCTCGAAGTCGATAGCGTTGATGTCCTGCAGTCCGAACCGCAGGTTGTTCCGGGATTTCGGCAGTGCGGCGTCTATCATGCCCTGCGATGCATCGATGCCGAGAACATCCCCTTCGGGCAGCAGTTCCGCTATGAGTGCCGTCAGGCCTCCATCTCCGCACCCCAGGTCAAGTACCCGTTCGTTTCCCTTCAGGCCGAGCCCGGCAATCAGCTTCCGCCCCCATTCATGCTGATGTGAAGAGGCTTTTTCGTATTGCTTTCCGTCGAATTCGTGTGCCATAGCCTGCCCTTTTCTATGTTTTCGTTACGCCCGTCTTTTTCGATAACCAGCCATGAAAACTCCCCTTTTAATCAGGCACAGGTACAAACTTGACACCACGAAGTTCGCCGGAAAGAAGATCCGACATCATCGAATTGAGACCCGCAGCTGCAGAACTGATCTCGCTACGAGACGGCAATTCAAGATCACCATGCACCAGCCGACTGCGAAGCGTGTAACAATGCTTGAAAAACTGTTCAGGCTTGAGCCCGCCATACTCTCGCCCTTTCAACTGCATAACAAAAGTACGTCCTGCTTGACCTATTGACTGTTTCCGCAAACAGATCAATGCTCCTGAGAGTGAATCGCTCTCTGCTTTGGTAAGAGTCTTGCAAGACCGTGTTTGTTGAATCATATCCTCCACGTGCGCAATAGCAGATGGTGTACGATCAGCGGGTTCAATTAGAGCTTCAAGGGCCATCATGTCCAGCAAGAATCGGGTATCCTGGTTCTTCTCGAAATATGCAGCATTGTAGAGCGCAATAGACACCCGCTCACGGATAGAAAGCGGTTGAGCATTCTTGAGTGCAATCTTGAAAACGGCTTCGAAATGCTGGCCGGAAACTCTTGAGCTCACTGAACCTGAGACGGCGCCAAAAAACGGTTTCGGATCAGACTCATACACCATAATACCAGGTTGCTCGTTAATTACACGGGCACCATGGTCATCAAAAAACTTCTGCAACATGTTGTCTGAAAAGCCTCCTCCCTTTGAGGCCCTGTCTCCGTAATCAACGCCGATTCTCAAACGCGCCAGTGTACGAGCCAAAGCTCCGACGTATCTTGCTGCCGCCGAAAGTGCTGCATCCTCATTTGGCCAACCAGCACTTGTGAAGTATAGGGTATCAGCCTTGGAGATTGGGATATCTTCACTACCTGAGCTGAGCCTCAAGCATGGCAAACCATCACCCAGCGGCCATTCAATTGCAGCCGATTCCACAAGCAGAATCGGGTTCTTCGCCTTGGGCAGTTTGATGCGGAAGGTGTACTCTGGCACTGCGACTCCTTATGGCTAATAATAATCAGGCTGATCCGCATGAAGTGCGGATATGTGAATACCAACCTATTACATAAACTTATAGCGTAATAATTTACAAAACAACTGATTACAAAACTCTCCGCAGCGTTTTTCCGGGAGAGAACACTTGTGCAGGACGCTGCCCCGCACCATGCTATGCTCTACGGACGGCATCGTAGATGATGTGGGCTGGAGGGGTTACTGCAGATCGGCAAAAAGACCGGTAAAAAATCTTTTAAAAAACAGAATAACCTATTTTATTTTATAGGTTAAACCCCTGCGAAAGACCGGCAAAATGCGCATTGAAGCAACACAAAAAATCGATGCGTGTGTTGGCGACACCCTTATCCTGCATGTAAAATCAGGGACGGCATTCATTTCATTCAGTTACGGCCCTGAACGAAATGCTCCTGCAAATCCTGCTGTCGATATATCCTTCATTTTCGCTGTATCCAATCGGGTCAAACCGAATTTTCGAACCAGGCAGGCAATAAACCCGATAGAACATTCATCAAGCCGACCCGTTACGCGAATTTATGGCGATCGTCGAGAACAAACACACAACAAACCGTCACGACTGCAGCTCCTTGCCGACGGAGAAGGCATCGCCGAGACGCGGACCAACGCCGTGGTATCCTCTCCGGGCGGTATCGTAAATGAGCGGCTGGATTTTCATGATGTCGAGGCGGCCGGCATCGTCGAACACTGCGGCATCGGCCTTGACGTCCATGATTTCGCCGATGAACTGCGTGTGCAGGCCGATTTCGATAACGTGCAGGAGCCTGCACTCCAGCACCACGGGAAACTCCTCCGCGTAGGGAGCGTCGACCAGCTCGCTTCTGACGGGGGTCAGCCCTGCAACGGCAAACTTGTCGGCGTCGCGTCCTGATGCGATCCCCACGTAATCGGCCTCGGCCATTCGCCCTTCGCAGGCGATGCCCACCGTAAAGGCTTTTCGCTCTACGATGCAGCTGTGAGAGTAGGTGGCCTTGCGCAGCGAAACTGCAACGCAGGGTGGTTTCGAACAGCAGATACCTCCCCAGGCTGCGTTCATCAGGTTGGGCTTGCCCGTCTGGTCGTAGGTGCCGACCATCAGCACAGGGGTCGGAAAAAGGAGCGTTTTGGCTCCGACAGATTTTTTCATATGTGTCATACCCGGATGGAAGTAACGAAGCTTTTTTTGTTCTCTTTTACATCTGCAGTTTTACCGTACAGGCACGGAGCGGACGGGTCGCGGGCAAAACGGAAGCGGAAATCTAAGGCGTTGCTGCTGTCCCGATGGTCGAAAGCCGATCGAGAAACGATACGGCGAAACTGCCGGTCCCCCGCGCCTCCCTGCCTGAACGTTCTCCCGCTTCGGCATAGACGGCCGAGGCTGCCGTGGCCGCCCTGAAAGCAGAGCCGGTTACCGGCAACAGTGCTGCAATAAAGGCTCCCAAGGTACAGCCCATCCCGGTGACCTTCGTCATCATCTCGTGACCTCCGGGAACGGAAATAACGGTACTGCCGTCCGTAATATAATCAGTTTCACCGCTGAGGGCGACAACAGCGCCCGAAACGGCAGCCAGTCGAACTGCGGCCGATAACGCCTGGGCTGACGAAACAGTGGCGTCAACGCCTTTCGCTCCGCCTGCCGCCCCTCCGAGAGCAAGTATTTCGGAAGCGTTTCCCCGTATGACCGCAGGGCGAAACGCAATGAGCTCCTGCACGATACGCGTCCTGAACTCGAGTGCGCCGAATGCGACAGGGTCGAGAACCCATGGCGTATCTGTCTCGCGGGCTGCAGCAGCAGCCTTGAGCATCGCCTCTGCATCTCTTGTGGTGATGGTGCCGACATTGATCAGCAAGGCATCTGCAATCCGCACGAAATCCGCAACCTCCTCGACGGTTTCAACCATAGCGGGCGATGCTCCAACTGCAAGCAGCACATTCGCCGTAAAATTGGTTACAACGCCGTTGGTGATGCAATGGACCAGAGGTGCTTCCCTGCGCAGGCAGGCAAGATCTTCGCGAACTTCCGGATGGGACCATGTTATGCTTTCGGAAAACTTGTCTGACTCTCCTCTGGACATTGCTTTCAACGATTTTTCATGAACAAACTTGATCTGCATGCGGCTTTTGCCGGTAAGCGCCTATACATCTGCCGACCCGGACACACCGGTGTTCCTCCTATTTCCGCTTCTCGAAATAGCGCAGCTTCGAGGTTTCGAATCCGAGGGAATCGGCCTTGGCCACAAGACGCTTCAGCAGCAGTGGCTCCATTTCGGGCTGTCGGGCGAGAATCCAGAAAAGCTCCTTGTTGCGGCCGCACACGAGAGCCCACCCGTAGTTCTCCGTATCGAGAGCCAGAACGTTGTAGCTGGCATAGAAAGGGCCGAAAAACGATACCTTCAGCGCCCCTTTCGAAGGATCGCCCACGAAAGCGGCTTTTCCCCCGATGGACTTCCACTCCCCTTTTTTGCGATCGAACCCGCGGTTCACGACCTTCACGCCGCCGTCCTCCCGAAGCGAATACTCCGCCGAAACCTGCCCGAGGTCCTTCTCGAACCGGTTGTCGAGCCGGGCGATCTCGTACCAGGTACCGAGGTAACGTTCCAGCCGGAAGTCATCGACCACAGTCAGCCCCTGCGGCACGCCGGTACAGCCGGCAAGCAGTATGAAGAAGAGCGATAACAGTTTTTTCATGGCGATTGGATTGGATTGGGTTACCTGCCGGGCGGAAGCTTGCCTCCGTATCCCGCATAAAGCACGTGCGCAGTATCGAAGCCAAGCTCCTCGGCCTCGGCCATAAGCCGTTTCAGCAGCTTTTTGTCCATGTGCGGCCGGCGGGAAATGATCCAGAACAGGGATCTGTCGCGTCCGCACACAAGTGCCCATGAGTAATTTTTTCTGTCGATATCCAAAATGTTGTAGCGGGAATAGAACGTGCCCAGAAAAGAGACCTTCAGCGAGCCTACGTTTCGCTCGCCGGCAAGCATCGCCCTTCCCTTTGTGGTGCGCCACCGCATGACTTTCAGGTCGTAGGCCCTGTTGATAACCGTAATGAACCCGTCCCCACTCACCGAATAGGTGGCCGACACCCGGTCGAGATTACGCTGGAATGTATTTTCCGTACGGGCGATCTCGTGCCATGTGCCGAGAAACCGTTCGGGCTGGAAATCATCGATGACCGAGGGAGGCGGCGGCGCTTCGGTGAATCCAGAAAAGAGAAGCACGAGAAACGGAAGAAAAAAACGCAATGACATGATCGAAATGGGTATTGGGGTGAACGGAATACATAAAACATACGAATCAGTAATCTATAATCTTCAACAGCTCACTGATTTTTCTTTTTTTTACTTCACGGCCTGTACCTGCGGCATCAGTCAAAGGCCACCGTTTTCTTTCCGTTCACCAAAATCCGGTGTTCGCTGTGCAGCCGCAGCGCACGAGCGAGCACGAGCCGTTCGAGATCGCGACCCTTGCGGATAAGATCGTCGAGCGTGTCCTTATGGCTGATCCTGACGATATCCTGCTCGATAATCGGCCCCTGATCAAGATCTTCGGTCACATAGTGGCTGGTTGCCCCGATAATCTTCACCCCGCGCTCGTAGGCCTGCCGGTAGGGGCTGCTGCCCACAAAGGCGGGAAGAAAGGAGTGGTGGATGTTGATGATCCTTGCCGGATAGCGTTCGACGAACTGCGGCGAGAGCACCTGCATGTAGCGGGCAAGCACCACGGTATCGATGTCATGACGTTCGAGCAGTTCCAGCTCCTCCCGCTCGGTCTCCATTTTCGAGGCGGCCGTTACCGGAACATGATGAAAAGGAATACCGTAACGCCGCGCAAGGGGTTCGAGATCGGCATGGTTCGATACGATCAGCGGAACATCAATGGCGAACTCCCCGATACTGTGTCGCCAGAGCAGCTCCTGCAGACAGTGGTCGTAGCGCGATACGAAGAGTGCGACGCGCATCTTCCTGTCTCCGAGCCGGATTTTCCAGGACGCGCCAAACTCCTTTGCAAGGGGGCTGAACGCTTCGTGGAGCTCGGCCGCCGGAATCGAGAAATTTGCGGTGCTCCACGAAACCCTGATAAAGAACATCTTTTCGACGGTATCGACATGCTCGTCGAGATCCAGAATGTTGCCGCCTCGCTCGTAAATGAAATGTGAAATGCGTGAAACAAGTCCCGCCCGGTCGGGGCAGGAGAGCAGCAGAATGGCTCCGGGTTCGGAAATGGTCATAAAACGGGTTGCATGGTAAAAAAAAGTCCTTCCAGGTCAAACTGGCGGAAGGTTATGAGTCAGATAAAATTTAATGTATTTTCACGAACAGTTGTACATCATGAAAAATTTCAACGTTCCGGATCCGGTCACCTTACACAGAGACATAGCAATACCAGGCATCATGACGATACGCAACTATTGGATATCAGCTTCCATAGTGATGCTTCTGGCGGGAATCCTGAGCTACTTTTATCTCGATATACCGGTAGCGCTCTGGTTCAACGGCCTGAAAACGACCGGCTTTTACCGCGTTTTCAAACTCATGACACGAATGGGAGAGTCGCAGTGGTATCTTGCCGCAGGCCTCCTCTCCTATCTGCTGCTGCGCAAAACGAAACCCGCCATATCGTCCTCTGGACTGCTGCTCTTCTCTTCAGTGGCACTCTCGGGGCTTGCTGCAGATCTTGTCAAGATAGTGCTCGGAAGGGCCCGGCCGAAGCTCTATTTCAGCGAAACGATCTTCGGCTTCGACCCGTTCCATCTCGAACATGCATGGATATCGTTCCCCTCCGGTCACTCCGCAACGGCCTTCAGTGTGGCTTCGACGCTCAGCATCCTCTTTCCGCAATACCGGATCGCCTTCTTCCTGTGGGCGGCGCTGATCGCCTTCAGCCGTGTGGCAACAACCCAGCACTACCTGAGCGACGTACTTGCCGGTTCGCTGCTCGGAGCAGCTTCCACGGCATTTCTCTACCATCGGTACTTCAAGACTCCATCCCATGCTCTCATCCCTTCGAAAATCCGGTAAACAGCAGCAGACGCTCCTGCTGGCGCTGCTTGTCGGCATCAGTTTTTTTGTCGGGCTCGGCTCGGCTCCGCTGTTCGACGTCGACGAAGGCGCTTTCAGCGAAGCCACCCGCGAAATGCTCGCCAGCGGCAACTACCTGACCACCTATCTGAACGGTCATCCCCGCTTCGACAAGCCGGTGCTGATCTACTGGCTCCAGCTGCTCAGCGTAAAAACCTTCGGTCTCAACGAGTTCGCCTTCCGCTTCCCCTCGGCCGCAGCATCGGCAATCTGGGCCGCTGCGCTTTACCGGTTCACCCGTAAGGAACTCGGCAGAGAGACGGCATTTCTGGCCACAATGTTCATGGTGCTCTCGCTCCAGGTAACCATTATCGCAAAAGCCGCAATCGCCGACGGACTGCTGAACTGCTGCCTTGCCGTCACCATGTTCGCCGTGTACACGCACTACAGAACCGGCTCGGCGACATCACGCCTTGTTGCCTTTGCCGCCGCCGGACTCGGGGTGCTGACCAAGGGACCGGTAGCCATCCTGATCCCCGGCGCGGTCTCCTTTCTCTTTTTCATGCAGCAGGGGCAGCTCAAAAACTGGTTCAGAACCGTGCTGAATCTCCGGGCGCTCCTGCTCTTCCTCTGCATCGTGATGCCCTGGTACACCCTCGAATACCTCGATCAGGGAATGGCGTTCGTCGAAGGGTTTCTCTTCAAACACAACGTCAACCGGTTCAGTTCATCCCTCGAAGGGCACTCAGGCTCTCTCTTCTACTACGTTCCCGTACTCCTGATCGGCCTGATGCCTTTTACAGGCATGCTGTTCACCACGCTCTTAAACCTGAAAAAACTGCTCAGCGAACCACTGAACCGTTTTCTTCTCATCTGGTTCGCCTTTGTCTTCGTCTTTTTTTCGCTCTCCGGCACCAAACTGCCGCACTACATGATCTACGGCTATACGCCGCTCTTCATCCTTATGGCAAGGCTCTTTGCAGAAACGAGGGCGCCACGCATCCAGGCGCTCTGGCCGGTTCTTTTCCTCCTGCTGTTCGCCGCGCTGCCGCTCCTCATCCCGATGGTCGCGCCCCGGATCGACGACCTCTACATTCTTGCCGTGCTCCGGAGCGCCCTCCGGCTCACCGGTACAAGCTATATGCTTATTCTCGCAGGGGCGGCCCTGCTGATTGCAGCACTGCAGTTCATCCCTGCCCTCTCCCCTCGCGGCCGGCTTGTCGCCGGAGGCCTTGTTTTCTGCCTCTGCATCAACTTCCACATCATGCCGCTTGTCGCCCGGCTGCTTCAGGAACCGGTCAAGGAAGCCGCCCTGCTCTCGAAAAGGGAAGGGTACAAAGTTGTCATGTGGAAAGTCTACTACCCCTCTTTTTTGCTATATTCCCTCTCTTTTGCTGAAAAAAGGGCGCCGGAAAAGGGAGAAATCGTACTGACGACCGTCAAATACCTTGAACGGCTCGAGAATCCGGAGCTGCTCTTCAGCAAGCACGGCATTGTGCTGGTAAAAAACAACGAAACGAGGCCCCGCCCATGAAGCTGTCGGTCGTCATACCGGTCATGAACGAAACGGAGAACATCCGGCCGCTTTTCCAGGCGCTCGAGGCGTCGCTCGGCTCCATCGATCACGAAATCATTCTTGTAGACGACGGCTCGACGGATGGAACCGTTGCCGCCATCGAAGCCTGCGCCCCGGCGCACTCCCGGCTGATTGTCCTGAACAAGAACTATGGACAGACAACCGCCATGGCGGCCGGCATCGAATATGCAGAGGGAGAACTGATCGCCACCATGGACGGAGACCTGCAGAACGACCCGGCGGATATTCCCTTGATGATGCGCTACCTCGAAGAGCAGGAACTCGATGTGGTTGCCGGACGTCGGGCTTCAAGAAAAGACGGCATGATGCTGCGCAAGATTCCGAGCGCCATCGCCAATGCCATGATCAGAACCCTCACCGACGTGCATATCCGCGATTACGGCTGCACCCTGAAGGTGTTCAGGAAGGATGTCGCCAAAAACCTCGGGCTGTACGGAGAACTGCACCGCTTCATCCCGGTGCTTGTGCAGCTTTACGGCGCACGGATGGCCGAAATGGATGTACGCCACCATCCGAGAAAGTACGGCAGTTCGAAATACGGTATCGGCAGAACCTCCAGGGTGCTCAGTGACCTGCTCTTCATGGTCTTTTTCCAGAAATACGGACAGAAACCCATGCACCTGTTCGGAACCCTCGGTTTCATCTCCTTTTTTCTGGGCATCGCCGTCAACCTCTACCTGCTCGCCCTGAAGATTCTGGGTCATGAGATCGGCGGACGTCCCCTGCTCTCGCTGGGCATCATTCTGACATTTATCGGCATACAGCTCATCACCAGCGGGTTTGTCGCCGAATTCATCATGCGCACCTATTACGAGTCGCAGAACAAGAAACCCTACATCATCAGAAAAATCGTTGACAAACCGTAAGCAAAACATATCGAAGCTACTCAAAACCCTTGTTCAGCTTCTGGTCACCGCCCTGACGCTCTATCTCGTTCTGACGAAAATCGACACGGCCAGGCTGCTGGAAATCATCCGGCGCGCGAACCCGTGGTATCTCTTTCTGGCACTCCTGTTTTTCAATATCTCGAAAATCATCAACGCGCTCAGGCTGAACCGTTTTTTCAGGGATATCGGCATCGAACTCTCGACGCTCTACAACCTGAAGCTCTACTACCTCGGGATGTTCTACAACCTTTTCCTTCCCGGGGGAATCGGAGGCGACGGCTACAAAATCTACATCCTTCAGAAAAACCACGGCATAAAAATGCTCAACGTTTTCCATGCCGTTTTCTGGGACCGCGTCTGCGGCATCATCGCCCTTGCCGTGCTCTCGCTCATCCTGCTGATACCCAGCAGCTTCGCCCAGAAACTTCCTGAACTGGTGCCCTACGCCTGGGCGGCGATGGCCCTCATCTATCCGGCGTCGTTTCTGCTCAACAGGCTCTTCTACAGGCAGTTCCTGCCAAGCTTTGCCGTTACGGCATGGGAATCGATGCTGATCCAGATCACCCAGGTCATCTCCGCGTTCTTCATCCTCAAGGCCATCGCCCCTACCCATCACGCCATCGATCATCTGGCGATCTTTCTCATATCGAGCATCGCCACCGTCCTGCCGATAACGGTTGGAGGGGCAGGAGCCAGGGAGGTAACCTTTTACTACCTGCTCGGCTATCTCTCCCTCGACACCAGCACCGGCGTGGCGCTCTCGCTGATCTTTTTCGTCATATCGGCAATCTCGGCCCTTCCGGGCATTCTGGGCCGTACACGACACGAGAAAAGCGTCCTCCTGCCGGAAAACACCGGGGGGTGACCGCCCGGATCCGGAAACCTTGTCAGGCTAAAGGCCCGGTTGTGGAGGCGATCCATGAAAGATAGCCGGGAAGCCCTGCGGTGACGGGTATCCGGATGATTTCAGGAACGTCGTAGGGATGATACTCGCTGATGTACGATTCGAGAGCCGAATAGCGCTCTGCGGTTGTCTTGATCAGGAGCAGCATTTCGGCCTCGCGCTGCATCGCTCCCTCCCAGAGAAAAAAACTGCGGATGCCGGTCATCTGGATACAGGCAGCAAGCCGGTTGCCGAGAATCCCTTCCGCGAGCTGTTCGGCCTCCTCCCTTCCGGGGATGGTCGTGACGACCATGCAATACTCTTCATTCATGGCAATGTATCCTTGAAGGTTGCAGAAACTGCCTGATGCCGAAGCAGTCTAAAGTTCGAGAAGCTTTTTCGTGAACCGCTGGAAAGGATGGGCTCCGTCGCTGCGAAGCACAACGGTATCTTCGATGCGCACGCCGAGCCGGCCGGGAAGATAGATGCCCGGCTCGATGGTAAACACCATGTTTTCACCTAAAATCCTGCTGTTTTTCGAACTGATGCGCGGCTCTTCATGCACGTCGATGCCGACACCGTGGCCGAGACTGTGACCGAAGGCCTCGCCATATCCGCGCCGATCGATATAGCCCCGAACCGTTCCGTCAAGCTCGGCGGCGCTCATGCCGCATCGGGCAGTGGTGAGCCCGAGCTGCTGGGCATCGGCAACGATGCTGTAGATCGCCCGGTTTTCGGGGGAAACCCTGCCGAGAGCCACCGTGCGGGTCTGGTCGGAAGCGTACCCCTCCGAGACGCAGCCCATATCGATCACGATAAGCTCGCCAGGCCGGAAATGCGAGGCTGTCGGCTTTGCATGCGGCATGGCCGCCCGCGCTCCTGATGCCACTATAGGTTCGAACGAGTCTTTCTCGGCCCCGAGTTTTTTATGCTGGTAGGTGATTTCCGCGGCAATATCGAGTTCGGTCGCCTGCGTACCGATCAGCGGAAGAATCATCTCGAACACCTGCTCGCTGATCGACGCAGCGCGCTGCAGGTGCATCAGCTCGATACGGTTTTTCACCATTCTCAGGTCGTCGAAAAAAGAGACGAGCGGCACCGCAGCGGTCATGGGGTCGAGCCGGTCGCAAAGGCGCTGCGCTTCGTCCCACATCATGCTGTCGGACTGGATGCCGACAGCCGGTCCGAGCGGATAGGCGCCGGAAAAGAGCTCCGGGGCGAAGCCGTCTGAAGCGATGACCGTCTCGGCAATACCGACCTCTGTGGCTGCCTGCTCGCGGTAGCGGAAATCGGTAAAAAGAACAAGCCGCTCGGGAGTAACGAGCAGCCGTGCGTTGGAGCCGCTGAAACCGGAAAGCCACCTGATGACGGAAAGATCGGAAACGATCAACGCCCCGAGGTTCAGTGCCGCCATTTTTTCGCGGACCCTGACAAGGTCCGTTTCGCGGTATCCGTCAAGAAACTGATGATCCATGCTGTTTGTTCGACTGCGTGAAAAATACCGGGGCAACGGCCCGGACGCTTGCAATACGCTATATTCTTGTTATAATTTAGAATAGTGCTGTTTTTTTTTGCGCGCCGCCGCACGGGACACGGTACTGCTCCTGAACCGGCAACCCGGTCAAGGCCATTGACCATAGAGTTCTTCCTTTAGATTTATACATATTCACTCTCTTTGCCAACCATTTTTTTCATGGCCCACAAGGATTTTCTACACAAGCTGCTCTCCGGTGAACATTTCACGCAGGAAGAGATGACCCAGTGCATGAATGCCATCATGAACGGCGTTTTTCCCGATACGGTCATTGCCGCACTGCTGGCGCTGCTGGAACGCAAGGGAACGACCTCGACGGAAATCGCCGGGGCATACTACAGCCTCATCGCCAAGGCACAAGCCATCGATCTCTCCGAGGATGCCGTCGATACCTGCGGCACCGGGGGAGATCATGCCGGAACGTACAACATCTCGACCGTTGGCTCCATTATCGCCAACAGCGCCGGCGTACCGGTTGCCAAGCACGGAAACCGTTCGGTTACCAGCAGCTGCGGCAGCGCAGACGTGCTCGAGGAACTCGGGTTCCACGTAGACCTCCCGCCGGAAGCCACCAGAGAGCTCTTCGCCCGGACCGGATTTTCATTCCTCTTCGCACCACTCTACCACCCGTCCATGAAACGGGTTGCACAGATACGCAGGGATCTCGGCATACGAACGCTTTTCAACATGCTCGGCCCCCTCATCAATCCCGCCCGTTCGAAACGCCAGCTTGTCGGCGTCTACAGCAGCGATCTCATGGAGCTCTATACGGAGGTGCTTCTGCAGACCGGCACGAACCATGCCATGGTGGTGCACGCCCTGACCGGCGAAGGCTGCCCGCTCGACGAGCCGAGCCTCGACGGCCCCACATGGATCGTCGAGATCCAGAACGGCTATGTCTGTCGCCATACGGTCTACCCGGAGGATTTCGGGCTTCAGCGCCACCCGCTCTCAGCCATCAAGGGAGGCGACCGCAAGACGAATGCCGCCATCATCAGAAGCATTCTCGACGGCAGCGCTTCACCGGCACAGACCGATGCCGCACTCTTCACGTCGGCAATGGCCTGCTATATATCGGGAAACGCCCGCTGCATCGATGACGGGTTCGTCCTGTCCAGAGAGGTGCTCGAAAGCGGCGAAACCGAAAGAAAGTTCCGGGAGATTGTGAACCTAAATGCGGAACTTTCCGCCCGGAGCAGGGAAACCGTCAACTAAGCACTTACATTTTTTCCAAAAAACTTGTATTATTGATGCTTTCTTCTGCAGCTGAAGTGAGTTTTTAATTGTCATCATGAACGGAAACGACACCCTGCATCCTGATATCCAGCATAGCATCTCCGACAAACTGCGCATGTCGGGAGTGAGTGCCCCCCGGCAGAAAGCCATTCAGCAGGCGCTGGAAAATGTCAACAAACCGGGTTTCAGGATCGAGCCGTCGGCCATCATTCCGCTCATGAAACCCGTCACCTGGTTTCCCCCGATGTGGGCCTTCGCCTGCGGGGTCGTATCGACCGGAGAGGATCTGGCGTCGAACTGGTCGATCCTCCTGAGGGGCGTCATTCTTGCAGGTCCGCTCATGTGCGCGATGTCGCAGACCATGAACGACTATTTCGACCGGGAGGTGGACGCCATCAACGAGCCTGACCGCCCGATTCCGGCGGGCAAGATATCGAAATCGGCCAGCTGGCTCATCACCTTCGGACTCATTATCACGGGCTTCCTGGTCGCTCTTTCCATCCATCCCTACGTCGTCGCCATCGCCTTTGTCGGGGTGCTCATGTCGCACGCCTACTCCGGACCTCCGATCAGGGCGAAACGCAACGGCTGGTTCGGCAACCTCATCGTCGGACTCGCCTACGAGGGCGTGGCGTGGCTGACAGGAAGTTTCGCCATCACCCAGGGCGTACCCTCTTCGGAAACCATCGCTCTGGCCATCATTTTTTCACTCGGAGCGCATGGCATCATGACGCTCAACGACTTCAAATCGGTCGTCGGCGACAACATCCGGAAGGTAGCCTCCATTCCCGTGCAGCTTGGCGAAAAAAAGGCCGCCGTACTGGCCTCGGTGATCATGGACCTTGCCCAGGTCGCGGCAATCTCGATTCTCGTGGTCAAATCAGCATGGATAACGACCGCCCTTGCCGTGTTCCTGCTGATCGCCCAACTCCCGATGCAGAAAATCCTGATAGCGAACCCCAGGGAAAAGGCTGTATGGTACAACGCATTCGGCACCCTGCTGTATGTGCTGTCCATGATGGTGTGTGCGGCAGGCATCCGCCCATAACAGAATGGCAGAAACCAAAACAAGAGGTTTCAGGTTTTCTAAACTATTATTATATTCCGGTTCGTTTTTTTAACACCAATAGACTTGCACCATGTCCAAAGTTTGTGTCCTGACTGGAAAAAGACCGAAATATGGCAATAATGTTTCTCACGCCAACAACCACACCCGTACCCGTTTCGAGCCGAACCTGCATACAAAGAGAATCTGGATTGAAGAGGAAAAATGCTGGGTCAAGGTAAAGCTTTCCGCAAAAGCGATGAAAATCATCTCCAGAACCGGCACCGCAAAGCTCGCTGCGCTCCTGAAATAAGCGTCCTCCCGGCGGAGTACATCACAACAGCTTTTCCAAGGCTCAATCCCCAACCGGATTGAGCCTTTTTCAGTCTATGAAAAAAAGAATCATCATCTACACCGACGGGGCATGCAGCGGTAATCCCGGAAAAGGCGGCTGGGGGGCTCTCCTGATGTATGAGAGCCAGTGCCGGGAAATTTCCGGCTACGAGCGCGCCACCACCAACAACCGCATGGAGCTCACGGCAGCCATCGAAGGGCTCGAGGCCCTGAAGGAACCCTGCGTGGTAGACCTGTACAGCGATTCCGCCTATCTGGTCAATGCCCTGAATCAGGGGTGGCTGAAGCGCTGGACCGGGAACAACTGGCTCACGGCGGCAAAAAAAAGCGTCGAAAATATCGACCTGTGGAAAAAAATACTGAAGTTGGTTACATTGCACGAGGTTACCTTTCACAAAGTCAAAGGGCACAGCGACAACGTCTTCAACAACCGCTGCGACGAACTGGCCCGCCAGGCGATCAAAAACAACTCCTGACCTGTTGACCCATGCAGAGCAACGCCGGACCTGAAGAGACAGCACAGAAACGCTCCCTTAAAAAAGGCCCCGGGCTGCTCATCTCAATCAGCATTGTCAGCATGCTTCTCTTTCTGGGTGTTGTGCTCTGGGTGAACTGGGCCAAGCCCCGCATCGAGCCTGAACCGCTGAACCGCGATATCGGAAGCCTGGTGGACCGCATTCCGGGAAAATCGGATGCGCTGATCTACCTCGGCATGAAGGATATCCGCAGCAGTTCCTTCTGGCGGAAGGTCATGCCGGACTCCATGAAAAAGGCCCCGATCATCAGAATGGGAGGGAAAATCGACAGCCTCATGAACAGCCGCGGCATCGTCATGTCGGAAGACCTGGATACCCTTCTTCTGAGTTTCCGCCGCGCCGGTTTTAAAAAGAACGATTTCATAGCCGTGGCCTCGGGAAACTTTTCCAGCAAGCTCCCCGAATCCTTTCTGAAACTGAACAGCCGGGAAAGCGCACCGGCGGAAGGCCGCAACTGTTACGCCCTCGACCGGAATTTCTGGGTCTGCCCACTCGGCCCGCGAAGGATCGCGGTTGCCAGCAGCAGGGAGATGCTCGAAGGTTTTTTAAAGCCTTCCGGCAGCTTTTTCCAGCGGGACTCGCTCTCTGCGGTACTGATCGACAAGGCTGTCTACAAATCGCATCTCTGGTTTGCCCTCCCCTCCCCGGAATGGACGAACAGCGCGCTGCAGAGCCTCACTTCGGCTAACAGCGACATGAAAGGGGTGGGAAATCTGAACCGTATCCTCCATCTCGCCCTGTCGGCGAAATTCAACGACGGCATCGAAGCCGAAACCGAATGGGTCTACCGGACGCGCCGGGCGGCATTTTTCGCATCGACCTTCCTCTGGGGAGCAGCCAGGCTCTCGGGCCTTTCCGAGTCGAGAACAAGCCATCAGACCAGAGAACTGCTCGACCGGGTCAGCATTCAGCAGAATCTCGAATCGGTCATCATCCATACCGATCTTCCGGAAAGCATTTTCAGGAAAACCGGCAACGAACGCTGAGTACCGGTTCAGGGAGACGACTGAAGAAAACAGAGGCGGTTCCCTTTCCACGCTACGACCAGACTGCCGCTGACGACGATTTTCCTGCCCGGCTGCGAGTTCAGCAGTGAAACGAGACGCTGCAGCATGGCGGCATCGGCCGTTGCTCCCGATTCCTGAAGCGCCCTTTTGAAAATCTCTTTCTGCTCGAAAACGGAGAGCTTCTTCAGCTCCCGGGCATCGAGCCAGCCCTGCCGAAAAGAAAGCCCAGGTCTGGATATTGTCAGCCGCTCGAAATACGCTTCAAGAAACGCCTGAAGCTCTCCGGCCTGCTCCGAAAGCCGCTGCAGGGAAGGAAGCAGCTTGTGGGGGAAACGCTCCTCGACAAGCGGAATAACCCTGTTGCGGATGAAGTTCCGGTCGTAATCGATGCCGAAATTGCTGTCGTCGGTTCGGAAAGGGATCGATTTTTCGTTAAGGTAATCGAGAATCTCGCCCTTGCCGAGAAGCAGCAGGGGGCGTATCACCCTGCCATGCATTGCCCTGATGCCTTTAAGACCGAGCAGCGACGTACCACGGAAAAGATTGAACAGCATGGTTTCGGCATTGTCGCTGACATGGTGGCCGGTTGCGATCTTCGTCATGCCGTGCTCTTCGAGAAGCGAAGAAAACCATTCATAGCGCAGCTCCCTTGCGGTCTCTTCAAGTGATTTCTTCCCCGCCGCCGAGGCCGCCGCCGTATCGAAACGCACGCTGAAGCACTCCACCCCCCTGATGGCGCACTGCTCCCTGACGAAGCCTTCATCACCCAGGCTCTCCTCCCCTCGAAGCTGAAAGTTGCAGTGAGCCGCGCTGATCCGGCAAGGAACGACAGGAGCCACGGCACAGAGCAGGCAGAGCAGAGCCATGGAGTCGGGACCACCCGAAACTGCGGCAAGCACATGATCCCCTTCAGCGACAAGCTGACGGTCGCGCAGCTGCTGCAGAAATTTTTTTTCGAGACGGTTCAAAGCATTTTCCGCTTTTCAATCGTTGCAAAGACTAACTAAAATGTATTTTTTCCTCCGTATTACCATAGGAGGCCGTCATTAACCGTCGTAAAGGGTATCTTCAGACCCTGCGACAAACCGGAAAATAACACCGGAGGTTAACGCCGACACTGCGTAACCGTGTCCATCATCCTGATCAGACGAACCATGTTCACTCCCTGGGGTTACCCGACCATTCTGAAAACCGGCCTCGTCGCACTTTTTGTTTCGGGAGCGGCGGCCTTTTTTGCCCTGCCCTTTCTTCCGGCAGCACTGCTTTTCTCTTCATCTCTCCTGCTTTTCACGCTTTACTTTTTCCGGGACCCGAAAAGGAAGCCGCCGGATGAAAAAAGCGCCATCGTCGCCCCTGCCGACGGCAAGGTACTTCTGATCCGGCCGGTCGTCAACAGCTTTACCGGTCCTTCATCGACGCTGGTGAGCATCTTCATGTCGCCGCTGAACGTGCATGTAAACCGCATCCCTCTGGACGGAACGGTCACGCACCTCAGCTATCATCCGGGAACCTTCATGATGGCGTTCGATCACCGCAGCCTGGAGAGCAATGAAAAAATGGAGATCGGCATCGAAAACGGCGAAATGAAGGTGCTCTTCAGCCAGGTATCGGGTTTCATGGCACGGCGCATAGTCTGCATGCTGAATCAGGGCGATCGTGTGATACGGGGAGAACGCTTCGGCATGATCAGGTTCGGCTCAAGGGTCGATATCGTTCTTCCGGCCCATGCCGAGGTAACCGTCACGAAGGGAGAGCGGACAAGGGCCGGAGAAACGGTAATCGCGCGCATCTGAGGCTCAGGCTGCCCGGTTCCGGGCCCGAAAAAGTTTGGTTTCGGATGGAGTATTGATTATATAAATACCAAGTAATATACTTTTCAACGTTTTAATTCGCGGAGAGAGAGATCATGTTCGGATTAGGCGGTCAGGAACTCATACTTATTCTCTTGATCATACTGCTTCTGTTCGGCGCCAAAAAGCTGCCCGAACTTGCTCGCGGCCTTGGAAAAGGCATGAAGGAGTTCAAAAAAGCCCAGACTGAAATAGAGGATGAGTTCAACAAGGTTGTGGAAGAACCACCAAAGAAAACTCCGGAAAACTCTACAGAATCGAAATCGTGAACCTGCGTGCTCACCTGAAAAAGCCCTCCCTGAAGGGCTTTTTCAGCTTCTTTTATTCAACCTGTTTTAGCCTTATCTTTCCTGCAGTTATCTCCAACCAGGAATACGGCTCATGCTCAGCAGCCTGTACATCAGAAATCTTGCCCTGATAAGGGAACTCACCGTCGAGTTCACAAAAGGGCTGACCATCATTACCGGTGAAACCGGTGCGGGAAAATCCATGCTTGTCGGAGCGTTGAGCCTGGTGCTTGGAGAACGCGCCAGCAGCGACATTGTCCGATCCGGCGAAAACAAGGCGGTCATCGAAGCGGTGCTCTCCGGCCCCCTTCCTGAAAGGCTGCGCCCCCTTCTGGAAGAGGCTGGAATAGAAAACGCTCCCGAGACCCTGCTGCGCAGAGACATTTCCGCCTCGGGACAGTCGCGCTGCTTCATCAACGACACCCCCTGCACGGCGGGGCTGCTGAAACAGGCCGGCCTTCTGCTCATCGATCTGCACGGTCAGCACGACCATCAGCTGCTGCTCAATGCCGCATCTCATGAGGGAATGCTCGACGCTTTCGCCCGAAACGCGCAGGAAAGCTCGGCCTACCGGGATGCGTATTCGAGCATCGCAACGCTTTCCGGACGGCAGAAACAGCTCGAGGAACGCGCCAGGGAGTTCAGGGAGAGAAAAGAGATGATGGAGTTCCAGTTCAACGAACTCGACACCCTCGAACTCAAAGAGGGCGAAGAGGAGGAGCTGGAAAACGAAATAACGCTGCTTGAAAATGCCGAAACGCTCTTCGGGCTCGGCTCGGAGCTGGGCATTCTGCTTTACGAAGAGGAGCGCTCCGCCTATACGTCCCTCTCCTCGGCCCGCCACATTCTGGAGAAGCTCGCCGCAATCGACAAACGCTTCGAAAGCAGGCTCGAAGAGGCCCGTTCAGCCGAAAGCATGGTCGAGGAGCTCTACCGCTTCGTAAACCGTTACACGGCAGCCGTCGAGTTCAACGTCGACCGGCTCGACACGCTCAGGGGACGCCAGCTTCTGCTCCAGCGGACGCGCAAGAAATACGGACGAAACGTTGCCGAGCTGATTGCCTGGCGAGACGAGCTCTCCCTTGGCCTCGGCTTCGAAGAGTCTCTTACCGAAGAGCGCAACCGGCTCGACACAGAGATGCTCCTTCAGCGCCGCAAACTTTCCGAAGCCGCGGCTGCGCTCTCGCAGAAGCGCAGGATTGCCGCCGCGAAGCTCGACGAAACACTCGAACGGGAGCTGTCGATGCTCGGTATCGCCGGAGCGCGGTTCCGGACGGCGTTCAGCCCGGAAAAGTACCCTCTGGGCGACATTACCATCGGAAATGAACGCTTCAGGGCCTTCGGCAACGGACACGAAAAAATCGAATTCCTGATTTCGGCCAACACCGGAGAAGCGTTGAAACCGCTGGCAAAAGCCGCATCAGGAGGCGAAATCTCACGGGTGATGCTCGCCCTGAAAAGCGCCCTTGCCGAATCGGCCGCGCTTCCGATTCTCGTATTCGATGAAATCGATACCGGCATCAGCGGCACGACGGCCCATGCCGTTGCCGCCAGCCTGAAGAGGCTGTCGCGTCTGCACCAGATCGTCGCCATCACCCATCTTCCGCAGATCGCCGCCATGGCCGACACCCATCTCTCGATAGGCAAAACGACCGAGAACGGAAGGACCTCTGCCGTTGTGGTGCCGCTCGATGCCGAAGGCCATATCCGGGCCGTCGCCGGACTCATCAGCGGACGGAACATTTCCGACTCCTCGCTCAGACTTGCCGGAGAACTGGTGGCAGGCGCAAAATCCGTCTGACCGGGATTCTTCCGGTAACGCCCGAGCCTCCCTCGCCCGGCATTCCATGCAGCCGGAGGGATACCGCTCCGGAAACGGAAATCATGAATAGCAGGTTTTTCAAGGCACCTTTTAGAAAAAAAGGAAAGTTTGCCTTATTATGCGTACCATAACCGAATACCATTTAACAAGGTTTTTTTACCCTTATGTCCACACGACTCATTTCAGGCTCCGCCGTTGCCCTCGTCACACCGTTCAGGCTGGACGGGTCTCCGGATACCGATGCATTGAAAAGACTTGTACGGTTTCATATCGAGGCCGGAACCGATATCATCATCCCCTGCGGAACAACCGGAGAATCGCCGACACTCTCCGAAAAGGAGCAGACGCTTGTCATCACCACGGTGAAAGAAGAGGCTGGAGATCGGATCATGGTTGCCGCCGGAGCCGGAACCAACGCCACCGATCATGCCGTCCGGCTGGCGAAAAATGCGGAGCAGGCAGGCGCCTCCGCTATCCTGTCGGTTTCGCCCTACTACAACAAGACCTCCCAGGAGGGCATATACCAGCACTACCGCTGTATTGCCGAAGCGGTCTCCGTTCCGGTCATCATCTACAACGTTCCCGGCAGGACCGCCTGCAACGTTGCGGCATCGACCATACTCAGGCTTGCCCGGGATTTCGGCAACATCGCCGCAGTCAAGGAGGCTTCGGACAATATCGCCCAGATTACCGAACTGCTCGAGGAGAGACCCGAGCACTTCTCGGTACTGACCGGAGAGGACATGCTGATTCTTCCATTCATGGCCATGGGCGGGGACGGCGTGATTTCCGTAGCGGCGAACCAGGTGCCGACGGCCGTAAAGCAGCTGGTTGAAGCTGCACGCGCCGGCCGACTCGAAGAGGCCCGTGCCATCAACAGCCGGTACCACCGTCTCTTCAGACTGAACTTCGTTGAAAGCAACCCCGTGCCGGTAAAATATGCGCTGGCGCTGATGGGCATGATCGAGGAGGTCTACCGGCTGCCGCTGGTGCCTCTGGCCGACGGGAACAAACTCCTCCTGAAAGAGGAACTGCAATCCCTCGGACTCCTCTGAAACACTCCGGCAGCGCTGCCGGACACCGAAAAACCCAACAAAAAAGGCTGTCCTCCGGAAAGGACAGCCTTTTTCACTGCTGTTGCAGAAACGTCTACAGAGCAGCGAGAGCCTGAACGAAACTGTCGAGCTCCGCTCTCGTGCGCTTTTCGGTAACGGCTACCAGAAGACCGTTCCCGCCGCAGGCGGAAAGATCGTAACCCGCAAAAATACCTTTGTCGAGCAAGGCGCCGATAATTTCAGCGGCGGGCAGCGGCGTATCCAGAACGAACTCACGGAAGAACGGCGAGCCGAACATGAGCCGGTAGCCCGGCAGCTCCGAGATTGCGCCTGCCAGATAATGCGCCTTGAGCGCACACTGTTCGGCCACCTCACGGATGCCCTCTTTGCCGAGCAGTGAAAGGTAGACGGCTGCCTGAAGAGCGCAGAGCGCCTGATTGGTGCAGATATTCGATGTGGCTTTTTCCCTGCGGATATGCTGCTCCCTGGTCTGGAGCGTAAGAATGAATCCGTCGTTGCCGTCGCGATCCTTCGTCATGCCGACAAGACGGCCCGGAATCTTGCGGACATAGGCCTGGCGGACGGTAAAGATACCGAGATAGGGCCCGCCGAAATTCTGGTGATTGCCGAGTGGCTGCCCTTCGCCGACCGCGATATCGGCGCCGTAACTGCCGGGAGCGGCAAGAATGCCCAGAGAGAGCGGATCGGCAGACACGACGAAAAGCGCACCGCTCCGGCGGGCTTCGGCGCCGATCGCCTCAACCTCCTCAAGCGATCCGTAAAAGTTCGGCTGCTGTACGACAACGGCGGCGACCCGGTCGCCGACAAGCTCTTTCAGGCCGTCGAGACTGCCGATTCCGTCCTCGAGCCTGTTCTGGAGAATCACGCCATGACCGGAAGCTTCAAGGTAGGTTTTCAGGACACTGACGGTATAGGGGTTCATGCTGCCGGCAAGCACAACCTGCTCTCGTCCGGTCACGTTCATGGCCATGAGCACCGCTTCGGCCAGGGCGGTCGCTCCGTCGTACATGGAGGCGTTGGCTACATCCATACCGTAGAGGCGGCACATCATGCTCTGGTACTCGTAAATCGCCTGCAGCGTGCCTTGCGACACCTCCGCCTGGTAGGGCGTATAGGCGGTGTAGAACTCGCTGCGCGAAACGATGCTCCTGATGGCCGAAGGGATGAAATGATCGTAGGATCCGCCTCCGAGATAGCTGACATAACCGGCGCTGCTGCGGTTGGCGGAGGCAAGACCTTCAAGCAGCTTCATGACCTCCTGCTCGCCGAGAGCCGGAAAGAGATCGAGGGCACGCTGCAGACGGATTTCCTGCGGAATGTCGGCAATCAGATCATCGAACGATGCGGCCCCGATACTCCGGAGCATATCCTCACGGTCCCGGTCGGTATTGACGATAAATGGCATTGGTTCAGGTAGAGACTGATAGGGTTGAAGATGTTACTCGCCGGTAAGCTGACGGTAGGCCGCAGCGTCGAGAAGCCCGGCAACGGAGGCAGGATCGTCGATGCGGATCTTCACCAGCCACCCCTCGCCATAGGGATCCTTGTTGACGATTTCAGCGGCGTCCAGCGCGCCGTTCACCTCCAGAATCTCGCCGGCTACGGGAGCGAAAAGATCGGCTACGGTTTTTACCGCTTCGACCGTTCCGAAAACCTCATGCTCTTTAAGTTTCGTTCCGGCAGGCTTCAGCTCGACAAAAACAATGTCCCCAAGCTCGGACTGCGCGAAATCGGTAATGCCTGCAAGTGCGGAGCTGCCGTCTTCCAGCAGTTTGATCCATTCATGGTCTTTGGTGTAGCGAAGATCGTCAGGAATAGTCATGGGAAAATAACCTGGTTAAGAGTTGGCTTGAGTAGACTGCAATAAAGCTTGAAGGTCAAGGTAATATATTTTTCAAAGAGCTGAAACAGATGCGGGCGTTTGCAGCGGCAGGAAAAACAGGCTGTCAGGAAAGGCGCTGCCGCATGGATTCATAGAGCAGGATTCCCGCCGTGACGCTCACGTTGAGCGACTCGACGCATCCGGCGATGGGAACACGCACCGTGCTGTCGCAGAACTTCATGGCTTCCGGAGACAGCCCGCTTCCCTCGGCGCCCAGCACCAGCACGGTCGGTCCTTTCAGGTCGGCGTCGGTGTAATTGAGTTCGGCATCCATATCGGCGGCATACACCCGGAAATTGCGTTCCCGAAGATATTCGAGCGTACGCACAAGGCTTTTCACCTTGCATATCCGCATATGCGAAAGGGCCCCTGCCGAAGCCTTGTGCACCGCGGCGTTGACCGGCGCGCCGCGGCCCTCGATAAGCACGACGCCGTCGGCGGCAGCCGCTTCGGCGGTACGGACGATCGCCCCGACGTTATGCGGGTCTTCAAGACCCTGAAGCACGACAATCAGAGGCGACGAGTTGCGGGGTCGGGAAAGAATCTCTTCGATCGTATAGAAGGAAACGGTGGTAATAAGGGCACAGACCCCCTGATGCTTGGCCGAACCGGCAATCTGGGTGAGTTTTTCGAGACGGGCCTTTCCGCTGACCAGTTTCAGGCGTCGGGCCGTTATGACGATCTCCTTGAGCTTGGGGTGGGAGGTATTGAACTGGTAATAGATTTTCTCGATGCTCTCCGGCTTCTTCTGAAGCAGTTCGAGAACCGCGTTGCGGCCGTAAACGACGTTTTCGCTCTGTTCGGTCTGTTCTGAATACATGAAAGTCACTGCTCCTGTGGAATGGTCGATGAGTCGCCCTGCCTGCCGATACCGGAAAGGGCGTTCCCGAAGAAACTGCTCTGAACGGGTTATCTTCACGAATGTAATTAAAATGAGTTAAATTCGATTTTTTTTATATCTTTTTGGTCACTCTCATTTAGCACGCTTTGCTGTTCTGCATGTAACTTTCTTGCGTCTTATCCGGTTACATCTTGGTGAGTAGTGCATTTATTTCTTCAGTCGCTGTTTTTCATTTTTTCAAGCAAATCCAGTAACAACTTGCCCATATGAGCCGGACGTTTAAGACAATGGAGGGAAATGAAGCCTTAGCTCATATCTCTTACCGTACCAGTGAAGTAATCTCAATCTACCCGATCACGCCGGCCTCACCGATGGGCGAGTATTCCGACGCATGGGCAGCTGAAGGGAAAACCAACATCTGGGGAACCATTCCCAAGGTTGATGAAATGCAGAGCGAGGCCGGCGCCGCGGCTGCCGTACACGGCGCGCTGCAGACGGGTGCGCTCACCACGACCTTTACCGCTTCGCAGGGTCTGCTCCTGATGATCCCGAACATGTACAAGATCGCAGGAGAACTCTCTCCCTGCGTCATTCATGTTTCGGCCCGCTCGCTCGCCGCACAGGCTCTCTCGATTTTCGGAGATCACGGCGACGTCATGTCGGTTCGCGGCACCGGTTTCGCCCTGCTCGCATCGAGCTCGGTACAGGAGGTAATGGACATGGCCCTGATTTCTGCAGCAGCGACACTGGAGTCAAGAGTACCCTTCATGCACTTTTTCGACGGGTTCAGAACCTCGCACGAAATCTCGAAAATAGAAGTCGTTCCCGATGAAGTCATCAGGGAAATGATCAGCGACGAACTTGTCATCGCCCATCGCAACCGGCGCATGAGCCCTGACGCCCCGATAATACGAGGCACCTCGCAGAACCCGGACACCTATTTCCAGGGCAGGGAGACCGTCAACAGCTATTACCAGGCATGTCCCGGCATCGTCGAGCGCCTGATGGACAAATTCGGAGAACTGACCGGACGCCACTACAAGCCATATCAGTACTACGGCGCCCCTGATGCCGAAAGGGTGGTCATCCTCATGGGTTCAGGCGTCGAAACCGTCCGTGAAACGGTCGAATTCCTCAATCTTTCAGGAGAAAAAGTCGGTGTTGTCAATGCCCGACTCTTCCGTCCTTTCGATATCGAAAGCTTCGTCAAGTCGCTGCCTGCATCGGTTACATCCGTTTCGGTGCTCGACCGCGTAAAGGAGCCCGGAAGCGCCGGAGAACCGCTCTATCTCGACACCGTCAACGCCCTGTTCGAAGGGTTCCAGAAAGGCCTCATAAAAGCCATACCGGCAATCACGGGAGGCCGTTACGGACTTTCGTCGAAAGAGTTCACCCCGACCATGGTCAAGGCCGTTTTCGACAACATGGCTTCCGCTTCGCCGAAAAACCATTTCACGATCGGCATCAGGGAAGATATCACCGGCTCAAGCCTCGACTACGACCGCTCGTTCTCGATCGAACCCGATAAAGTGTTCCGGGCCATCTTCTACGGCCTCGGCTCGGACGGCACGGTCGGCGCAAACAAGAACACCATCAAGATTATCGGCGAAAACACGCCGAACTACGCACAGGGCTACTTCGTGTACGATTCCAAGAAAGCAGGTTCCATAACGACCTCGCACCTGCGCTTCGGACCAGAGCAGATCCATTCGACCTATCTCATCAGCGATGCGCACTTCATCGGCTGCCATCACTGGATTTTCCTCGAGATGATCGATCTGCTCAAGAATCTCAAGCAGAACGGCACCCTGCTGCTGAATTCGCACTACAGCCCCGATGAGGTATGGGAAAAGCTGCCGAAAATCGTTCAGGAGCACCTGATCCGCAAGCAGGCGAAACTCTATACCATCGACGCCTACAAGGTCGCCCAGGCAAGCGGCATGGGCCAGCGCATCAATACCATCATGCAGGCATGCTTCTTCGCCATTTCGGGCGTTCTGCCCCGTGAAGAGGCCGTCGAGAAAATCAAGGAATCCATCCGCCAGACTTACGGAAAAAAAGGCGACGAGGTTGTCAACCAGAACATCCAGGCTGTCGAGGCCACCCTGGCCAACCTGAACGAGGTGACGATCGGTTCTGTGGTCGAAAGCAAGAGCGAACTCCGCTCCCCGATTGTCGGTGAAGCTCCCGAATTCGTCTGCAACGTGCTTGCAAGAATCATCTCCGGGGAAGGCGACGAGATACCGGTCAGCGAACTTCCCGCCGACGGTACCTATCCGACCGGCACCTCGAAATTCGAGAAACGCAACCTGGCCGACGAAATCCCGGTATGGGAGGCCGATATCTGCATCGAGTGCGGCAAATGCTCCATGGTCTGTCCGCATGCGGCGATCAGGGCCAAAGTGTACGATCCGAAATATCTGGCGAACGCACCGCACACCTTCAAATGCATCGATGCGAAAGGCGCCAGCTGGGAAGGAATGAAATATACCATCCAGGTCGCTCCTGAAGACTGCACCGGCTGCGAAATCTGTGCAAATGTCTGCCCTGCGCGCGATCGCAGCAACCATGAGCGGAAAGCCCTGAACATGCATCCCCAGGCTCCGCTGCGTGAAACCGAAATCGACAACTGGAACTACTTCCTCAACATTCCGGAGTTCGACCGCAACAGGATCAATGTGCGCCTCATCAAGGAGCAGCAGCTGCAGCAGCCGCTGTTCGAGTTCTCGGGCGCCTGTTCGGGATGCGGCGAGACTCCTTACGTAAAGCTGATGACCCAGCTCTACGGCGACAGGCTTGTCATCGGCAATGCCACCGGATGTTCATCGATCTACGGCGGCAACCTTCCGACAACGCCCTATACCACCAATGCCGCCGGACGCGGTCCGACGTGGTCCAACTCGCTCTTCGAAGACACCGCGGAATTCGCGCTCGGCTTCAGGATCTCGATCGACAAGCAGCGGGAGTACGCCGGCGAACTGGTAAAAAGAATGGCTTCGGAAATCGGCGAATCGCTGACCACGGACATTCTCGAGGCAAAAGAGAGCAATGAACCTGAAATTTTCGAACAGCGTCAGCGCATATCGGTCCTCAAGGACAAACTCCGCAATATCGATTCCAGTGACGCAAGAAACCTGCTCTCGGTTGCCGACATGCTGGTCAAAAAGAGCGTATGGGGTGTGGGCGGAGACGGCTGGGCCTACGATATCGGCTACGGCGGCGTCGATCATGTAACGGCGGGCAACAAGAACGTAAACCTGCTGGTGCTCGATACGGAAGTCTACTCCAATACCGGCGGTCAGGCCTCGAAAGCCACGCCGAAAGCTGCCGTCGCAAAATTCGCGGCAGCAGGCCGCGTCATGACCAAGAAAGACCTCGGCCTGATCTCCATGACCTACGGCAATGCCTATGTTGCAAGCGTGGCGCTCGGTGCGCGGGACGAACAGACCCTCAAGGCGTTCCTCGAAGCGGAGGCCTACGACGGCCCGTCGATCATTATCGCCTACTCGCACTGTATCGCCCACGGCATCACGATGGCGACAGGCCTCGAGAACCAGAAGGCCGCTGTCGATTCCGGTCACTGGATTCTCTACCGGTACAACCCGGATCGCCTGAAAGAGGGCAAGAATCCGCTGATTCTCGACTCGAAAAAGCCGAAAATCCCGGTATCGCAGTTCCTCAACATGGAAAACCGGTTCAGGATGCTCAAGAAAAGCCATCCGGCACTTGCCCAGGAGTATTATGCGGCAATCCAGAAGGAAGTGGACGCACGCTGGGCCCATTACGAGTACCTTGCCGCCCGTTCTTTCGACGAGATCAAATCCTGATCGCGAGCCGGAAAAACGCACAGAGACAAAAAGCAGAACGGCGGGAACCCCCTGCCGTTCTGCTTTTCTCCTTTACCCGTTCACCTGCCGCTATTTCCCGCCCATCACCCCGATCCTCAGGCGAAGCAGCCTGGCTTTTTCGTTCTCTCCCGTCTTTTCATAGACTTTCAGAAGATGACCGGCTATCTCCGGGTCGTCCCCGGCGAGCGAAAATGCCTTTTCAAGGTGCTGAAGCGCCTCGCGGTACTCTCCCAGCCCGAACAGCACCCAGCCGAGCGTATCGAGATAGACCGGGTTGTCCGGCTCCTGGGCAGCTGCTTTCATGGCGAGATTTTTTGCCTCGGCAAGATCTCGCCCCTGCAGGGAGAGCAGATATGCATAATTGTTCATGGCAAGAGCGTTGCCGGAATCGAGCAGCAGAATCGCACGGTACATGGCGAGACTTTTTTCCCTCAGGCCAAGCTTGTCGTAACTCATGGCAAGCGTCGATGCGGCCTGGAGATAGAGCCAGCGCTCCTTCTCCCTGTGCTTCACCTGCAGGGCTTTTTCAAGCAGCCTCACGGCCTTGCGGACGTCACCGACCTGATAGGCTGTATAGCCTTCCAGAACGAGCAGTCTCATGGGGGTTACCCTTGCCAGCTTTTTAGCCCGTGCGACGGCGCCAGCGGCCTTTACATACTCTTTCTGCATGATATAAGCCGCAATCAGGTCCTCCCAGGCCTCGATATGGGCCGGATGCAGCCGGAGAACCGCACTGAACTCCTGCTCCGCCTCCCGGGGCTTCTTCTCCCTCAGTTTCAGCTTGCCTGTGAGCATCATCGCAGACGTTTCGCCCGGATAACGTTTCCCGATTTGGGCAAGCATGCCGTAAAGCGGCTCGATGTAAGCGCTGTCTTTTGCCGCGCGGACGTAAAAGAGCTCGGCAAGGCTGATTTTCTGTTCCGGTTTCAGCCCGGAGGTATTGTAGAATGCGTTGAGATCGAGGAGAAAGGACTCCCTGTCTTTCGTCTCCACCGAAAGTTCCAGCAGGGCAAGCCATGCGGGAAGGAAACGGGGATTGGCGGCGAGGATCTTCCGGAAGGTTTTCGAGGCCAGTGCGCTCTGACCGGTCTCCACATAGAGCTCGCCAAGGGTCAGCTCCAAACGGGCTTTTTCCTCCCCTTCCTTTATCAGGCCGGAAAGCGTTTCAATGGCGGAATGGTAGTGTTTGAGCTTGATTTCGAGCAGCAGCACCTGGGCCCGGGTGCTCTCGTCCGAGGGATCGAGCTGAAGCATGCGCTGAAAAACTGCGAGAGCCTTTTCCGGGTCACCTGAGGCAATGTGTTCAAGGGCAAGCTGGGCGAGATAGTCGCTGCGGCCCGGATCGAGCTTTACCAGATCGGTGTAGATATCCACCGACCGGCCGTAGTCCTTCATCTGATGGGCGACGGAGGCAAGCGTCAGCAGATAGGATCGGTTTTCCGGTTCGATTGCTGCGGCTTTTTCGGCATGGGTTCTTGCCGAATCGGCTACGCCAAGTTCCTGAAACGCTCTGGCCGTGGCGTGGTGCACTGCCGCTTTTGCGGCGGCGTCCGGAGAATGAACGGTTCGGAAGGCGTCGATCGCACCCCAGAAATCACCTTTTTCGGCAAGCAGAAGAGCCGAAACGAAACGGTTTTTCGAACTCTCGGCGGCAGTGTCGCGCACTCCGGGCTGAAAAGCCCTGCCTGCTGTTACTGCCGGACGGGCACTGCAGGCCGAAAGCAGAAGAAGCAGAAGAAGCCCGAGCGGAAAAACCTGATGCCGCCGGGCACAGGAAAACCGGCTCTCAGGAAAGTTCGTCGAACAGCGAACCTTCGCCGATGCTGCTTCCCGGCAGGGAGAACCGGACGATCCCCCTGCGGGTCGCGACGCGGCCTCTCGGCGTCCGGGTGATATAGCCGGCCTGGATAAGATAGGGCTCATAAACCTCCTCGATAGTGTCCTGCTCCTCCCCTACGGAAACCGCCAGTGAGGCCGCTCCCACAGGGCCGCCGTTGAACTTGTTGACAATGGTGTCCATGATCCTCTTGTCCATATCGTCAAGCCCTTCCTCGTCGATTTCAAGACGTTCAAGCGTCGTCATGGCAATGAAACGGGTGATAACCGGTGCGTCGGCAACCTGGGCGAAATCCCGTGCCCGCCTCAGAAGCCGGTTAGCGATGCGCGGCGTGCCGCGGGAACGTCCGGCGATTTCGGCGGCGGCATCCCGCTCGATGCCGATACCGAGAATACCCGATGCGCGCATGATGATCTGTTCGAGCAGATCGGCGGAGTAGTAGTCGAAACGGCTGCTGATGCCGAAACGGGCTCTGAGCGGAGAGGTCAGAAGACCGGAACGGGTTGTCGCGCCCACAAGCGTGAAGGGTTCGATGCGCAGCTGCACGGCACGGGCCGAAGGTCCGCTGTCGAGCATGATGTCGATGCGGAAATCCTCCATTGCCGAATAGAGGTACTCCTCTACGGCAGGAGGCATGCGGTGAATCTCGTCGATAAAGAGTACGTCTCCCCTCTTCAGACCGGTCAGGAGGCCGGCAAGATTACCCGCCTTGTCGAGCAGCGGGCCGGAAGTCGCCTTGATGCTGCATCCCATTTCCGAAGCGATAATGAAGGCGAGTGTGGTTTTGCCGAGTCCCGGAGGACCCGAGAGCAAAACATGGTCGAGCGCGTCGCCCCGTTTTCTGGCCGCCGATATGAAAACCTTCAGATTGTCGGTCAGGCGCTGCTGGCCGGTAAAATCCTCCATTTTCGCCGGTCGGATCTGCTCCTCGAATCTGGTTTCAAGAGCGTCGGCAGGAGTATTCAGGAGTTCGATTTTCACAGGAAAGCCGCCTTCGTTATGTTCTTCTGGGTATCGGTCACAGTCTTATCCTCGGATCGGCCACGGCATAGAGAACATCGGCAAGAAGATTTCCAAGAACGATCAGCGTCCCGGAAATAAAGGTATTGGCTATAATGAGCGGATAATCACGGGCGAAAATCGCCTCCACGGTAACCCTTCCCATGCCGGGAAAAGCGAAGATCACCTCGATGAAGAGCGCGCCGCTGAAGATAAAGGGCAGCGAACTTCCCATAAGGGTGATTACCGGAAGCAGGGCGTTGCGCAGCGCATGGCGGAAAATCACGACATTCTCCGGAAGCCCCTTCGCCCTTGCCGTGCGGATATAGTCCTGCCGGATCACCTCGAGCATGCTTCCCCTTACATAGCGGGCAATGCCGGCAGCACCGTTGATGCTCAGCACTGTTACCGGCAGCACGAGATGCCATATCCGGTCGACAAAAAAACCGAAGGGTCCGAAACTTTCGGCGCCTATCTCATTGAGGCCGGAGGCCGGAAACCACTGCAGCTTGAGGGCAAAAACGATAATCATCATCAGGGCGAACCAGAACTCCGGCATGGAGTAGAAGAACAGGGCTGTGACCGTCAGGAACCTGTCGGGAAAACTGTTCTGCCGGACCGCCGAAATAATGCCGATCACGATGCCGAAGGTAAAGTTTGCAACGAGCGTGAGGGCGGCGATCGTCACGGTAACCGGCAGCGCCTGGGCTATCACCTCGAAAACCGGCTGCTGGGCCCGGCTGAAACTGCGGCCGAAATCGCCCTGCAGCACATTGGCGAGCCATTTGACGTACTGTACCGGCAACGGATCGTTCAGCCCGTACTGCGCCCTGATCTGCTCGGCGACATTGGGGCTGATGCCCGGCTGGATGAAAAATGCCGCAGGGTCTCCCGGAGCGAGCCTGATGATGAAGAAGGTCAGGGTCAATACCCCGAAAACAAGCGGTATCGAAAGCAGCAGTCTTTTGAAAATATAGGTCAGCATAGGGTTCTACCGGGCAAGGTTTGACGAGGGCGTAAGCGTCCAGTCGTCAATATTGTAAAAAGTACCGGAAATATTGATCTCCTCTCCGGAAATTCGTTTACTGAATCCCATGGTCTCCCTGATCCAGTAGAGAAAGGTCACCGGCTGGTCGCGGTGGATTATCTCCTGATACTCGAGCCAGTATGGCCGGGCATCGGTCTGTACCAGTTTCGCCTTGGCCAGTTCACAGATCTCGTCGATTCTCGGATTCCGGTAACCGGTAAAATTGAAGGTGCTCTTTTTCAGGTCGGAACCCCAGACGTCGAGCGGATCGATTTCAAGCCCGATCGACCAGCCGGCCATCCACGCGTCGAGTTTCCGGTTCTGCAGATTTTCGAAAAAGACGTTCGATTCCTGGACATCGAGCCGGCAGTCGATGCCGATAGCCTTGAGATTCTGCTGAACGATCACGCTCGCATAGTTCCGTCTTGCATTGCCGGAATTGGTGTAGAGTATGAAACTGAACCTCCGGCCCTGTTTCCGCAATATGCCGTCGGGCCCGGGATGCCACCCCTGTTTCTCAAGAAGAGCCGATGCTGCTGCGGGATCATAGGGGTGCGGAGTGACGGCGCTGTTGTACGCCCACTTCAGCGAAGGGGAGATGTCGGTATTGCAGACGGAACCATACTCCTTGAGGTAGCCGTCGATGATCGCCTCGCGGTCGATAGCCATGGTGAGTGCCCTGCGCACTTCCGGCGAGCCGAAAAGCGGGTGGGGCAGAATTTTGCCGGTCTTGTGATAGGCGACCTGATCGATGTTGGACCAGCCGACGTAGTCGTAAACGCGCAGACCGACGCTCTTGTTCTCGACTGCCGGATTCGCCTTCAGGAGAGCACCGAAATCCTCCGGCTTGATGTTTTCGACGATATCGACGGTATTGGTCTGCAGCTGCGCGAGCCTTACCGTATAGTCAGGCACGATCCGCCAGTTGATCAGGGGAATGTTTCCCGGTTTGGGAAGATTCGAACGCCTGTTGGAAGCCAGCACCAGCTCCTGCTGTTTTCCCCATGACTTCAGCCGGTAAGGACCGGCCCCGACCGGATTCTGGTTGAGCGGCGAATTCCTGAAATCCTCCGGCCTGATGTTCTGCCAGAGATGCCTGGGCAGCGGCGTAAGGGAGGTGTGAAAAAGCGCCAGATGCTCGGGTACCGGCTTGTAGAACCTGAAGATGAGGGTGGTATCGTTTGGCGTTTCGATTGCCCTGTCGAAATCGACCGTTCCCCTGTCGGCGCCGATCAGTTCGGCAAGATACTGCTGGCGCGGACTTGCGATCACGGGGTTGCCGTAGAGGCGGTAGGTGAACTTGAAATCACCCGAAACGACCGGCTTGCCGTCGTCCCAGAAGGCATCGCTGCGCAGGATATAGGTGATGGACTTGTGATCCGCGGACATGGTCCATGTTCTTGCCAGCGCGGCTTCAGGTTTTCTGCCCCCGGTTGAAGGGCGGAATTTTTTTTCGCGGGCCAGAAAATTCAGCAGCCCGGTTGTGGTATCGAACTCGCTCTGCAGAAGCCCCGGGTAAATCAGGCCGGAAATATTGCTCGACGTGACGCTCGAGCCGATAACGGGGTTGAGGTAATCGGCGTCGCCGAGCATGGCGATAACCAGCGTCGAATCCCTGGCCGCACCACTCCTGTCCCCGCCGCCGGGCGCCCGGCCGCATGAATTCAGCAGCAGCATAAGTGCAGCAAGAAGGGCTGAAAACGCAAATTCCCTTCCGTGGCGCATCCGGATGTGGTCAGCTTTCATCATCTGTCATCTTTTCCTTGTCGATTATCGTTCTGATCCTTTCGGTCAGGGCTTCAGCCGCAACGTAGTTGGAATAGTGCTTGAGCAGGAAGTTCAGGGCGACCACCTCGATGATCACGGCAATGTTCTTGCCGGGGAAAATCGGCAGCTGTACCAGAGGGACATCGACGCCGAGAATTTTTATGGCCTTCATATCCAGACCGAGACGTTCATAATCGGATTCCCGGTTCCATTCGAGCAGTTCGACGACAACCTGCACGTCCTTGATGTCGCGGATTGCCCTGATGCCGAAATTCGCCTTGACATCCACCACTCCAAGGCCGCGGATCTCCATGAAGTGATCGATAATGTCGTTCCGCCTCGCGTTGAGGATCAGCGACTCCCCCTTGCGACGGATTACCACGACATCGTCCGCCACAAGGCCGTGACCGCGCTCTATGAGATCGAGAGCGATTTCCGACTTGCCCAGTCCGCTCTTGCCGGTCAGAAGCACCCCGACGCCGCAGACATCGACCATGGAACCGTGGTACTGCTGATGCAGGGAAAACTGGTCGTCAAGAAAATCGGTAATCAGGTACATGGCCTTGGTCGAGGAGTGGCGGGTGGCATAAACCGGCACTCCGGCCTCCGTAGCCATATCGAGCAGTTCGGGATTGAGTTTGTTGGTGCTGGTAAGGATAATGCAGGGCACCTTGAAGCGCACGAGATGCTCAAAAGCTTTCCTGCGGCCGTCTTCATCGAAACTGTTGAGAAAACGGGTCTCTGTATTGCCGAGAATCTGAACCCGCCGGTAGGTAAACAGATTGGTAAAGCCGGCAAGCGCAAGACCGGGACGGTGCAGTTCCCGCTCGGTGACCCTGCGTTTCTGTTCGTCAACCCTGTTCAGCCGACGCAGCTTGATATCGTGATTCCTGCCGATGTTCTCAAAAAAATAGGCGACCGTTATCGATCGCTTTTTCATCCCCTTCTGGTCGAGATTCATGGCACAAGAGTAAGTGTGGTGATAAAGGAAGTGCCAGGGAAGCCGGCGGAAAGGCTCCGCCGGCTTCCCTGGCAACCGGTTACGGAGCCATTTTTTCCTTGTGTTTCTGGAGCTGGCGTGAAAGCGACTCGACACAGCTGTCCACAGCCGGTTCATAGGCCGCAGCAGCCTCTCTGGCCACCAGCACATGCTGGGGAACATGCAGGGTTATTTCGGCAAGCTTGTTCTTTTCCACATCGTTTTTCTGATGGTCGAGAATAATATGACAGGAGATGATACCCGGAAACACCCTCGGAAGCGACTGTACGGCATTGCGGGCATACTCCTCGACGCTGCTGTGATTATTGGAATGGCGCAGGGTAACCTGTACGTTCATGGTTTCGATATCGACAGATTTAGTCATGGAAACCTCCAGTGATAAATGGTGAACATAGTGAAGGAACAAAACCCCCTTCGTTAAAGTCAGAGGGGGCTAATGCGGTCAAGCTTTAGGATGGGCCTTCCGGTAGACCTCCCTCAGCCTGTTGAAGGTGACGTGGGTATAGATTTCCGTTGTCGACAGACTGCTGTGGCCGAGCATTTCACTCACGCTTTTCAGATCGGCCCCACTGTTGAGCATATGGGTGGCAAAACTGTGTCGAAGAATATGAGGATTTCTCTCTTTCTGTTCAGTAACCGGAGTCAGATACTTTTTTGTAATCCTTTGGACAAGCATGGGATAAATCTTTTTGCCTTTCTTCGTTACGAACACATGCTTCAAGGCCCCGGCATCGCCCTTACTGAATATTCTAAAGAAGTTTCGCCGGACTTCAAAATATTTTTTCAGCGCCTCCGCGGCACAGGAGCCAAGGGGCACGATCCTCTGCTTGCTCCCTTTTCCCGTTATTTTCACCGAACCGCTCTCAAAACTGACATCCTGCAATTCAAGGCCGATGATCTCCGATATCCTGAGCCCGCAGCTGTAGAGAACCTCGAGCAGGGAGCGGTCGCGTTCCAGAACGAACGAGGTCTCGAGCTCCTGCGCGCTCCCGGAGGAAAGCGCGGAGTGGGGGATAATTTCGAAAAGCTGTTCGGTCTGCTGTTCGGTGAGAAAACCGGGCACATTTCTCGGGTACTTCGGGGTAGAGACATAGGAAAGAACCGAGCTGCCGATCACTCCGGTATGCAGCAGATAGCGGTAAAAACTTTTAAGCGAGGCAAGTTTTCTGGCAATGGACTTCGGCTGCAGACCTTTTTTCAGGAGCGACCCCATATAGAGGCGTATATCGACAACCGAAACATCGGCGGGCGTGAAATTCCGCATATCGGCGATATCGAGATGCCCGGCAATAAACCGCGAAAACTGGTCGAGATCGTGACGGTATGCCGTCAGGGTGTGCGAAGAGACGTTTTTTTCGTGCTTCAGGTAATCGAGAAATCTCCCGATCTCGGGATAGCATTCGCTTCGGGCGCCTTGAGGCTGATGTTCCGGCGGCTGATGCGTCATATGGTCATATCCTGATATCCACGGCAATAAGTCCAGACTCCCCTTTCAGGTAATATAACCCTCTTCCATGCAGAAGAAAACTGTTCAAGGCGGGACGGGCGCGCTTTTCAGACATGACATCATCATAAAGAAGCCGCCCGTCGCGCCAGATGCGGATAACGCTCCGCCATCCGCCGGACATCGGATCGTGAACATGATCGGCAGCGGCAACCAGATTCCCTGCGGCAATGCACTCGCACCGTTCCGGGCCGGCGATGCCGATACCCTTAAGCACTGCATGCAGGGGACTCCCCAACGCGGCAAACTCCGGCAGCACGATCTCCTGTCGCCACTCCTCCGGAACAACCCTTTCCCTCAGGGCATTGATCTCAGGGCTCCCGGCCTCCGGACGCCGGAGTTCACCCCCGGTGAGCGGATCGATAATCAGATAGCGCCGTTCCGGAAACCCCGCAAAAACTGAAGGGATATAGACAAGCAGCCCGTCAGGGAGAACCCCGCAGTAAACGACAGTAGCAAGCGACCAGACCACCCCTCCGGTTTCCGGATCGACGGCCCACAGACCGAGATGCTCAGGGCTGTTCTCCTGATAGGCGTGCAGGTAGACGAAATTTCCGGAAACCGTCTCGATTCCGGTAAACCAGCCCTCGCCCGCAGGTAGCGTCCCGTCGGGAAGCAGCAGCACATAGTCGTCGAGTACAACCCTGCCCGAGTGCTCTTCGATGGCAAAAAAAAGTGAACGGCGCGTCTCCGGGCACCGTTTCTGGCCGACGAGCAGCCCGTTGCAGGTAAACGAGAGCCGCCAGATCAGGGCGTCGCTGCCGCCATGGTAGAGCCATCTCCGGCTTACCGGTTCATCGCTCTTCATGCCTCTCCCCTTTTCAGTCTGTAGATATTGACCGTAACGGGCTGTTTGCCGCCGCCATAGTCGGAGGTATGCGCGGTGATGGAATAACCGTTTTCACCGGCAAGTTCGAGAAACTGTCCGGCAAGCCGGCGGCGCGGATCGGCAATGAAAGCCGAACCTCCCGGTTTCAGCAGCTTGTCGATGGCCATGACTATCGGAAGCAGGTTTACCCGTTCGTAGAGCACATCGGCGGCAAAAAGCATATCGAACCGCTCTGTGCACTGCACGTCCCTCCAGTCAAGGCGGGCGGTTTCGAGCGGTACGCCGTTGCGTCGGGCATTGTAATGGATAAAGCGAAGCGCTTCGGGCGAGTAATCGGTCGCAAGCACTGCGGCGCCATGAGCTGCAGCCGTAACCGAAACCACGCCGACGCCGGCGCCGATCTCCACCACGCGTTTCCCGTCCACCGGAAGCTCCCCGGCAATGAACGAGGAGAGTATTATCGCCGAGGGCCATATTTCAGCCCAGTACGGCATCTGCTCATCTTTCACGAACTCCTCGGGGGAAATCCTGTCGAGAAGCGCATAACTGTCGAGAACGCTCAGAAAGCTGAATGAGCGGCCGCCGATCATGCAGGGCGTTTCCGACAGATCATACTCTCCGGCAAGTTCAAGATAGAGCTGTTCAAGATCGGGCCTGCACGTTCCCTGCTTCATGGTCATATTGTCTTAAATGCGTTGATTGCCGTTCCTGTCGATCCTGTTCCGAAAAAAGAAAAACCCGGCAGGAATTTACTGAAAATCATGCCGGATTTCTATTTTGCAGGAAAACATGACGCTTCAACACCTTAAACCGCAGAGAAAACCTTATGAGAAGAGAGCTTCTTGAAGTCTTCGACAATACCTTCCCCGAACGGGATTACTCGATCGAGATTGTCAACCCCGAATTCACATCGGTCTGCCCGAAAACCGGCCTCCCGGATTTCGGCACCATTACCGTCACCTACATTCCCGACAAGGTCTGTATCGAACTGAAGTCGCTCAAATATTATTTTCTCGACTTCCGCAACGCAGGCATTTTTTATGAAAACGTCACCAACACCATTCTCGACGATCTCGTTGCGGTATCGCAGCCGAGAGAGATGATCGTAAAAAGCGAGTGGAAAGCCAGGGGCGGCATCACCGAAACCGTAACGGTCAGGCACTGCTCCGGAAAACCGTGAATGACGCTGAACAGAAAAAGCCCCGGCGAACAAGTATTCTCCGGGGCTTTTAGAATCTTGAACGAAGTCCAAGCGCAATAGCGATAACGCTCAGAACTTCTCGTTGATATAGATCATTATGTTTTTCGCCTCATCAGGGGTAATTCCGGAGTTCGGATAAGACTGCATGCGGTTTACTACGATATCAACTTTCGCAGTTTTCTTGTACTTGGTTCTCAGAGCATCCTGCACTGAATCAAGCGTATGGCACTTGTTGCATTTTCCGACCGTAAGTGATTTAACTGCAGCAAAATCAAAACCATCAGGAGCCTTGGGGACATTCCCCCCCTCGGCTGGCTTTGACAGGAAGGCGTTCAGCTCAGTGACGGTACGAATGTATTTTCCATCAAGAGTGGTGGTGCGTCCGGTAGTGGGAAGAAGAATACCTGAGGGTCTGATCCAGAGAACAACGAACATGAGAGCAACAATGCCGAGAGCGCCAAGCGGGAAGCTTAAAAACCATTTGTCGCTGATACGGGAAGACATCTTTCCCAGCGTCATGATGATAAGCGAAGCACAGAAAATCAGAAGGAACCAGCCTGAAAAAGACCGTAACGGAGTCAGAACAGAAGAGATGTTCTCAGCCGGCACCTTGAACCCGGTTAAAAACGACACCCCGAAAAACAAAGCCCCCATTAAGACAGCTCCACCGATTGCAAGCGCAATAAGCTTTCCGTTTGATTTGTTGTCCATGACAGGTAGTGAATTAGGTGTTAGTGGCTTACAGATATTTTATTGAGTAAGATAAGCATAATATGTAAAGGCGGCAAACATAAAGCTTAAAAACATTGGGCCCTGACGAGCCGCATCTCCTTTCACGGCAACCTGCGTCAATCATTGCCGTTGTGCAATCCGGGAGCCGTCCGGCCGCATCGCACCTGCGTGCCATAAATATACCTGTTGCATGTTCCGTGATTTTTGCAAATACTCAGGGAACGGAATACAATCCTCGGCGCATTGAACCACCTTGAGCCGCCTTGAAAACACTTACGGGGACCCTCATGATCCACACAACCAGCAGCGTCATCGATTTCGAAAAAGCCGAGAGGGATACAACGTTCCTGCTCGAATGCTTCCGGGAGGTGCTCCGCGACCTCGGAGAGCAGGAACTGGCGGACCATCTGCCATTTGAAAATGCCGGAATCCCTCTTGAACGCTATCCCAATACCGAACGCGCCCTGCAGGCTTTTTCCATTTTTTTCCAGTTGCTCAATATGGCGGAGGAGAACTCCGCCGCCCAGAACAGACGCGCACTCGAAGCTGAAAAGGGACTGGAGCACCTCACCGGCCTGTGGGGAAGAACCCTCGGAAAGCTCAGGGATTTCGGCATCACCGAAACGGAAATCCGCACACTTCTGCCGGAAATCGCCGTCAATGCCGTCCTGACGGCGCATCCTACGGAAGCGAAACGTAAAACCGTGCTTGAACAGCACCGCCAGCTCTATCTGCTTCTGGTTAAACGGGAAAACCAGATGTGGACCCCGCAGGAACAGCAGGAGATCCGCAATGAGATCAAGGTCGTCATGGAAAGGCTCTGGCGAACCGGCGAAATCCTGTTCGACAAGCCCGAAGTATCGGCCGAACGGCGAAACGTGATTCACTACCTCTGCAATATTTTTCCGGAGGTTTTGCCCCTCCTCGACAAGCGGCTCCTCCAGGCATGGAAGGATGCGGGGTTCGACCCCGGCATGCTTTCCGATCCGCGCACGCTCCCCCGCATCTTTTTCGGCAGCTGGGTAGGGGGCGACCGCGACGGGCACCCTCTGGTAACTGCCGGGGTAACGGAAGAGACCCTTGCCGACATGCGGAGAAATGCCCTGATGCTTGTCCTCCGCCATCTCAGGGAACTGGCCTCGAAATTGAGTCTCTCCGAAAGGCTCCAGGCTCCGGGAACCCCGGTTGAAGAGCGCATCGAACACCTCTGCCAGCGGCTCGGGAAAAAAGGGATGGAAGCCATGCGGAGAAACCGCCATGAACCATGGCGGCAGTTCATCAACCTCATGATCGCCTCCCTTCCTCTCGAAGCCGGAGTATCAGAAACCGTCAGAATGACCTCCGAACCCTGGAGCTACCGGAGCTCGGCCGAACTCCTCGAAGACCTCGCTCTCCTGAGAGATTCGCTGGTCGGCATCGGGGCTCACTGTGTTGCCGATACGGACGTCGCACCGGTCTACCGGATCGTGCAGACATTCGGCTTTCATCTCGGCTCGCTGGATATCCGCCAGAACAGCCGCTTTCACGACCTCGCGCTCTCCCAGCTCATGACGGCCGCCGGTATGAACGGAAGCGAATTCCTGGATTGGGACGAATCCGAAAAGAGAGCGTTTCTCGACCGCGAACTGCAGTCCCCCCGGCCGTTCACCCATCCGGATATGACAGCCGGACCGGAAGCCGAAGCGGTCCTCTCCTGCTACAGGGTGCTGCTCGACCAGAGCAAACAGTACGGAACCGACGGTCTGGGCTCCCTTATCGTCAGCATGACCAGAAACGTTTCCGACCTGCTGGTCGTCTATCTCTTTGCCAGGGAGGTCGGCCTGATGACCCCTGCCGGCGACGGGGACGCCTGCATGCTCCCCGTCGTGCCGCTTTTCGAAACCATCGACGACCTGAAAAAAAGCCCTGCGATACTGCAGGAGTTCCTCCTCCATCCCGTAACCGTGAGAAGCCTCGAGTACCGGAGAAAAAGCGAAGGAAGCAGAGGAAAAATCCAGCAGGTCATGATCGGATACAGCGACAGCAACAAGGATGGCGGCATTTTCGCAAGTACATGGACGCTCTACCGGGCACAGGAGGCACTGCTCGACGCAGGCAGGCGCTGCGGTACGGATATCCTGTTTTTTCACGGAAGGGGCGGAAGCATCAGCCGGGGCGCCGGACCGACCCACCGGTTCATCAAGGCTCAGCCATACGGGTCGCTTCATGCGGGAATGTGCTTTACCGAGCAGGGAGAAACCATCGCCCAGAAGTATGCCAACCGCATCAGCGCCGTCTATAATCTCGAACTGTTCATTGCGGGAACTGCCGGAGCCGTCATCAGACAACGGAAAAGGGAAAAAATGGAGCACCCCCTCGAACCGCAGATGGATATGCTCTCCGAAAAAAGCCATCTTGCCTACAGGCAGCTCATCGAAACCGAAGGGTTCCTGACGTTTTTCAGGGAAGCCACTCCCATTGATATTATTGAATCGAACCGGATAGGCTCACGACCCTCGAGAAGAAGCGGCAAAGCCACGCTGGCGGATCTTCGGGCAATCCCCTGGGTCTTCAGCTGGAACCAGGCCCGTTTTTCCCTTTCGGGATGGTACGGGGTCGGTTCCGCGCTTGAAGCGCTGCAGAGCATCGACCCTGACGCCTTCGAGGAAATCCGCGTCCGGGGCCATGCATGGCCGCCGCTACGCTACATTATCAGCAATGCCGACACCAGCATCGCCTCCGCCGATCCCGGGATCATGCGCAAATACGCGGAGCTGGTAACCGACCGCGGTGTGAGGGAACGCATTCTCGGCATGATCGAAGCCGAATACCGGCGGACAAAAACCTGTATCGAAATGCTTTTCGCCCAGCCGCTTGAAACCCAGCGGCTCAATGTCAACCGGTTCATCGCCCCCCGCCGCGAAGGGCTTGCCATGCTGCATCAGCAGCAGATCACCCTTCTGAAACGCTGGAGGGCGCTCCGTCATTCCGGCATGAACGAAGAGGCAGACGGCATGCTTCCTGAGCTTTTTCTGACGATCAACGCCATATCGGGAGGTCTGCGCACCACAGGGTAAATCCGCCGGCGGTCAGGCTGATGCTGCACCAAAAAACAGGAAAAACGTAACTTCAGACGGTTTTTTTACGTACAATTCCTGTAAAAGTGCGCAAAAGCCAATCCATTTCCGTACAAGCCATGCTCTCAAGACTCGCTGCCGCCTCCCTTGTGGGCATCGACGCCGTAAAGGTCGATGTGGAAACCAACGTTTCGGGAGGCATCCCCTCGTTCACCGTTGTCGGCCTTCCCGACAACGCCATCCGGGAGAGCCGCGAGCGGATTCTCACGGCCATCCGCAACTCGGGGTTCGACATGCCGCCCAAAAAAGTGACGGTCAACCTCGCCCCGGCCGACATCAAAAAAGAGGGCACCGCCTTCGACCTGCCGGTAGCCATCGGGCTGCTCGGCTCCCTGAAGCTGGTCGATCACCACTTCGGCGACACCCTCATCATGGGAGAACTCGCCCTCGACGGGTCGATTCGCCGGGTGAACGGCGCGCTGCCGGTAGCCATCATGGCCTCGAGGGAGAATATCCGCAGGATCATCGTGCCCCTCGGCAACGCGGCTGAAGCCGCCGTGGCGATTTCGGCATCCAGCTCCGGCATCGAGGTTTTCGGGGTGGAAACCCTCAACGAAACCGTCGCCCTGCTGAACGGCAAGGAGAGCCGGCCTCCCGTCGAGGTGAACGTTGCCGAGCTCTTCACCTCGGAACCGGAATACCCGGTGGACTTCGCCGACATCAAGGGGCAGCAGGCCGCCAAGAAAGCCCTCGAAATCGCCGCGGCCGGAGGGCACAACCTGCTCATGATCGGCCCTCCCGGAAGCGGCAAGACCATGCTGGCCAAGGCGCTGCCGGGCATCCTTCCTCCGCTCGGCTTCGAAGAGTCGCTGGAAACCACCAAAATATACTCCGTGGCGAGTCTCCTGGAAAAAGACAGGCCCCTCATGGTGACCCGTCCCTTCCGTAATCCGCACCACACCACCAGCAACGTCGCGCTCATCGGCGGCGGCACCACCGCGAAACCCGGAGAGGTGAGCCTGGCGCACAACGGCATCCTCTTTCTCGACGAGCTGCCCGAGTTCACCCGCAGCGCGCTCGAAGTGCTCCGCCAGCCGCTGGAGGACCGCGAAGTTACGGTTTCGAGAATATCGGTGACCACCCGCTACCCCGCAGGCTTCATGCTCGTGGCAGCCATGAACCCCAGCCCGGCAGGCGCCCTCAAGGACCGCGACGGCAACCTGACCGCTTCGCCGAGAGAAATACAGCGCTACCTCTCTAAAATTTCGGGCCCGCTGCTCGACCGCATCGACATCCACATCGATGTGCCGAAAGTGGAAAACACCGAACTGTTTTCAGCCGCCTCCGCCGAAAGCTCCCGCGACATCCGCCTCCGGGTCATCCGGGCGCGGGAGGTGCAGCGCGAGCGGTTCGCAGCCGCCGCCTGCAACGGCATCTACACCAATGCCCAGATGAACACGAAACTGATCAGGAAGTTCTGCGCGCTCTCGCAGGAAAGCTCCGAAAAGCTCATGGACGCCATGAACCGGCTGAACCTCTCGGCAAGGGCGCACGACCGAATCCTCAAAGTCAGCCGAACCATCGCGGATCTCGACGGGTCGGAAAGTGTGGAAATGCGCCATCTCGTGCAGGGCATCCAGTACCGCAACCTCGACCGCGACTTCTGGAGCTTCTGAATGGGAGCCCAGGCAATACCGACAATCCGGTCAATTGCAGAATCGGGTAAGGAGGGGTAACACGATAAAAAAAAGGTCGCCTGCGAAAACGGTGGAGGATGCGGTAGTGTTCATGAACGAACAAGGCCGCTGCACGCTTGCGCTTCAGGCGTCGCAGCAGGCCATTGATCCGGAAACCGCCTTTGAGAACAAAAACATCCATCCCGGAAACAACGCATGGTATTGGGACATCTGCCTGTTGGCTACATCATCTCGAAAATGCTTTTCAGGACCATCAATGCCCGACAGGCAACGTACCGGACATTCATGTTCTGGGGACTGTTTGGCTCCATCGCTCCGGATACCGATATGATTTATTATTACCTGTTTGATTACAGGCAGTACTCTCATCACCTGTATGTCACCCATTTTCCGCTCCTGTGGCTGTTCTTTCTGCTTTTGTCGTTCGTGTGGCTGCTCCGTACAAAACGACGACAATATCCCGTATATGCAATAATCTTCACTCTCGGGGGTTTCGTTCATATCCTCCTGGATACCATCGTCGGAGGGAGCATGCTGCTGCTGGCTCCGTTCGACTACAGGCATTTCTGTCTGGTGCCTCATGTGCCATGGGATGCGACGCAATACAAATTTCTCTCTTACGGACTCGAAGCCCTCGTGATTCTGTGGGCGATACTCGTGTGGTCGGGAAACAGCGCCCCTGATGCGGCGGAGCAGTCTTAGCGGATGGATTGCCGTTGCAGCCGCACGAAGTTCCGCACCCGGAATTTCCCTGTTCCGGGGTTTCCGCTCCGGAATGTATATTCAGGTTTTTCCTGCAACCTGCATCCGAAGCAACAAACCACTGAAAGCACACATACCCATGAACAGGAAACGCGCCCTTCCGTACGCGCTCATGCTGGCAGGCCTGCTGCTGGCCCCTCCGGCGGCGACGGCCGCCGAAACCCTTGAGGAAAGGGTGATCCGGCTCGAAAAGGAACTTGCCGAGCTGAAAACACTTGTTGGCCAGAAGCCAGCCGCAACGGCACAGACCGCTGCCACTCCGTCCTCTCCGGCAGCACCCGCCGCAAATCCTGCGCCTCCGTCCGGCATTGCGGTAACCACCGCTTCGGGAGTCAGGGCGCAACTCTACGGATTCGCCCGTTTCGACGCATCATACGATACCGGACAGATATACCCCGGCAATATCGCCCTCTGGGCGCAGCCGGTCCAGGCCGGCGGCAACGACGGCGAATGGAACCTGACGGCAGGAGCCACGAGGCTGGGCATCAACCTCAGCGGGCCTGACAGTGAAAACCTGAAGCTTTCGGGCAATATCGAACTCGATTTTCTTGGCGGCGGCACGGAAAACAACCTCAACCCCCGACTGCGGCACGGCTACCTCAAGGCGTACTGGCCGGCTTCGGATTTCAGCATCATAGCGGGCCAGACCTGGGATCTCGTCTCATCCCTGATACCGTTCGTCGATGACCCCGGTCTCATGTGGGCATCGGGCAATATCGGCATGCGCCATCCTCAGCTTCGTCTGACCAAAGGCTTCGCAGTGGCGGAGAGCAGCCGTATCGAAATAGCGGCTGCCGCTTCGAGAAGCATCGGGGAGAAAAACTCGCTGGGAATCGATACAGGAAAAGACGCAGAAATGCCGACCGTACAGGGGCGGATCGCGCTCTCGGCTCCGCTGATTGCCGAAGGCAAACCCGCGACCATAGCCGTTTCGGGCCACTACGGCCAGGAGGAGTGGGACAGCGACCTCAACAACACGCACCTCACCCTGCCCTCATGGTCATGCAATCTGGAACTCCTGCTCCCCCTCTCTTCGAAACTCCTGCTTGCCGGCGAGTATTTCACCGGATCGAACCTCGACGACTATGCAGGCGGGATCATTCAGGGCGTCAACGCAAAAGGGGCTGAGCCTGAGGATATCCGGTCGAGCGGAGGGTGGGCGGCGCTGAAGTACGCATACTCACCTGCCGTGACGCTCAGTATCGGAGGAGGCATCGACGATCCGGAAGACAGCGATCTTGCCGACAAGGCCCGATCGGCAAACCGCACCCTCTTCGCAAGCTATGTGAACCAGATCACGCCGAACTTCATTTTCGGCCTGCAGCTTTCGAAATGGAACACGGATTATAAAAACGCGCCCGGCAGCGACGCCTTCAGAGCCCAGAGTTCGATGACCTACCGGTTCTGAACGTTCATGAAGCAACGCCTCCTGCGGAAAAGCCGATTACCGGTTCCGCAGGAGACACCGCGAATCAGCGGATGATGATTTCACAGGGCATGGCGGCAAGCACCTCCACCTCCCCGCTTTGCAGCAGCATCCGGTGCATGCGAAGCATCGCGCCGTAGGGCGACAGGGGCGTCACCTCCCGCACCACTCTTCTCATGGCCGCCCGTTCCAGGCTTCCGGCGATTCCTTCCGGGTTGCCCTCCATCAGCAGCTGCAGCCAGTTTTTCCGTTCGGGATAGAGCAGAATCCTTGGCTGCCGGGTCATATCCATCTTCGCAAGCGACCGGGCCGCCCTGATGGCGTCGAACAGGCCCCCCTCACGATCGACGAGCCCTTTGCGCAATGCATCCCTGCCGGTCCACACCCGCCCCCCGGCAACGGAATCCACTGCAGCCACGGTCATCTTCCTCGATCTTGCAACTTTTCCGATAAAATCGAGATAAATATCGCCGGAAGCACTGACAAATTTTTCGTACGCCTCGCCTTCAAGCGGCTTGAACAGGGTATTGGCGTCGGCAAAACGTCCGCGGGTTGCCACACTCCTTTCGAGACCGATCTTTGCGGCAAGCTCGCTGATCTCCGGCTTCAGGGCGTACACCCCTATCGATCCGGTCTGGGTGAGCGGCTGGGCGAACACCGTTTTTCCTGCCAGCGCGGCCATGTAGCCGCCGGATGCGGCAACTCCCGACATGGAAACAACAAGTGGCTTCTTCACCGCAGCCGAGTCCAGCATCTGCAGCATGTCGGACGAGGCAAGCGCATCTCCTCCCGGGCTGTCGATACGCAGCACCAGCGCCTTCACCCCGTCGTCCTGAAGGGCCGCGTCAAGCGAACGGCGAAGCGTGCCGACATCGGTACCCTCGTCACCGCTCATGGCGGCTTCCCCGGCTCCCTGCACAATCGGACCGGAAATCGTGATGACGGCAACTGCATCCCTCTGCGAGGCCTTCACCGGCCAGTCGAGCGTTTCACGGTATGCTCCGGCTGCAACAAAAAGATCACGGCTCTCCTCGGGCGGTTTGCCGGTAATCTTTCGGGCAAGCGAACGTTTCAGTTCCCAGTTCGAGGCAACACCGTCGGCAAGACCGAGCTTTACGGCATCGGCGGCCTTGACAAGGGCAATATTGTCGATTATCGATACGAACGAATCGCGGCTGATGGCGCGACGCTTTGCGACATAACCGGTATAGTCGGCATAGACCTGTTCCAGCAGGGTGCTGATCTGTTCGAGATATTCCGGGCTCGCTCCGGTTCGGGTATAGGGCTCGATAGCGCTTTTGTATTTTTTCCATTGAGCCGCCTGAAAAGCGACGCCGACCCTGCCAAGCGGGGTGGTATAGTAGAGCGTCTCGGCCCGGAGACCGTCGAGCAGAAGATAGCCGCCCCTTTCCACAACAACGGAATCGCATGCCGCGGCCAGCATGTAGTCGCTGTCCTCGGCGGAGTGAAGCCATGCGACGACCCTCCGCCCGCCGGCCCTCAGCCTGGCGATGGCCTGGCGCAATTCGGTGATTTTGGCCGGCGAAGAGTGCACGTTCCCTATTTCGAGCAGAACGGTCTTTATGCGCGTGTCCGTGGCTGCCTGATTGCATATGAACAGCAGGTCCTGGAACGAGAGATCCTCCCCCTGCATGAGAAAAGGCAGCGAAACGGATTCCGCGCTCCGCTCTTCAAGCGAGCCGCCCACAGGCACGACAAGGACGAAGCGGTCGGGAAGATCGTGCGAGGAACGGGAGATCCAGAAGAACAGCAAGGCAAGAATGGCGGGAATAACCAGCGAGAACAGACATCCCTTCTGCAGGCAGCTTTTTCCTTTCATGGCATCTTATTGATAATGGCAGTCAAAGTGGTGAACTCGTCATACGGGGCAACATGCAACGGGACTTTCACGTCGTTCATAAAGCAGGCAGCTTACCTGATGCGCCTCGTTGCCTCCAAGAGGCAGGAGGCGGGGCTCCGTTCTGCTGCATTCCGGCATGGCGACCGGGCAGCGGGGATGAAAACCGCACCCCGGAGGAACGTTCATCGGGCCGGGCAGGTCCCCTTTCAGAAGAATCCGCTCCCGGTTGCCGCCGGGTTCCGGCACCGGTATGGCGGAAAGCAGCGCCTGCGTATACGGGTGTTTCGGGTTGCTGTACAGCTCCTCGGCGGAAGCGATCTCCACGATTTTGCCCAGATACATCACCGCAACGCGGTCCGAAATGTACTCGACCACCGAGAGATCGTGCGCAATGAAAAGATAGGTAAGGCCGAAATCCCTCTGGAGATCCTTGAGGAGATTGATGATCTGCGACTGGATGGAGACATCGAGCGCCGAAACCGGCTCGTCGCAGATGATGAATTTCGGGTTGACGGCCAGCGCCCTGGCAATGCCGAGCCGCTGCCGCTGTCCTCCCGAAAACTCGTGGGGATAACGGTTGGCGTACTCGCGGTTCAGGCCGACCGTATCGAGCAGTTCGAGAATCCTCTTCCGGGCGGCATCCCCCTTTGCGATCCGGTGCACGGCAAGCACCTCTCCGAGCATCTGGCCCACGGTCAGTCGGGGGTTCAGGGAGCCGAACGGATCCTGAAAAATCATCTGCATCTCCTTGCGCAGCGGCCTGAAACCGCTGTTTCCCAGCGAGGATATCTCCCGGCCGTCAAAATCGATCCTGCCGCTCACTATCCCGTGGCCGATACGCATGATGGCCCGTCCGAGCGTCGTCTTGCCGCACCCCGATTCGCCGACGAGCCCGAGCGTCTCCCCTCCGTAGACATCAAAAGAGACGCCGTTGACGGCGCTGACCCGCCTCGGCTTGCCTCCGCCGCCTGCCGCCTTGACGGGAAAATGAACGAAAATATCCCTTGCCGAAAGAAGCTGTCGTTGTGGGTCCATCGTTGCGGGAATAGCTGTTTATCGTATTTTTATTACTATAAATTAGTATAATAAAACGCATGCTGAAACTATCATAAGAAACCTGAGCCGCAATCCGGTCTTTACTATTTTGCCTTCTGGACTCCGACATACCGGCACCCTTTATGTGGTTGCAACGCCGCTGGGCAACCTCGACGATATTACCCTGAGAGCCATAAAAACCCTTCAGAATTCGGAAGCGATCGCCTGCGAAGACACCCGGCGTTCCTCCATTTTGCTCCGCCATCTCGACATCAGCGGCAAGCAGCTGATCAGTTACCACGATTTCAACGAACCGGCGGCCATAAGCCGCATCACCCGCCTGCTCGATGATGGGGTCGATGTATCGCTCATTACCGACGCCGGCACCCCGGCCATCAGCGATCCGGGCTTTCTCATGGTACGCACGCTCCGGGAAAAAGGGTTCACGGTGCTTCCGATCCCCGGACCCAGCGCCCTGACCGCGGCGCTCTCCGTCTGTCCGCTGCCGGTCAACAGCTTTCTCTTCGCCGGGTTTCTTCCCCACAAGAAAGGCAGGAAAACCCGCCTGGAACAGCTCGCCTCGCTTGGAGCCACCTTTGTGCTCTATGAATCGCCCTACCGCATAAAAAAGCTGCTCGGAGAGCTCGCCCTGCAGCTTCCCGGCGCACAGATCTTCATCGCCAGGGAGATGACCAAAATACATGAGGAGTATCTGAGCGGCTCCGTCGAGACCATCATCGAAAAGCTCCCCGAAGAGAAGATACGGGGCGAGTTTGTGGTGGTTGTCCATCCCGCAGGCAGCCCAGGCCCCGGGAAAAACGCCTTACCCAACAAGTACGAGGAACATGGAGATCATCACTGAACCCGGCCTGATGCAGGCCGCCGTAGAAAAACTGCGCCTGAACCGGCAGCGCATCGGCGTTGTCATGACCATGGGAGCGCTCCACGAGGGTCATCTCAGTCTGGTGGAAAAAGCCCGCAGCATCGCAGGAACGGTCATCATGACCATCTTCGTCAATCCGAAACAGTTCGGCCCGGATGAAGATTTTCACCGCTATCCGAGGCCCTTCGAGCAGGACGCCGCACATGCCAGGGCTGCAGGCATCGACTACCTCTTCGCCCCTTCACCCGAGGCCGTCTATCCGGAAGGGTTCCAGACGACGGTCCATACGGGAGCCGTCGCCGAAGGGTTCGAAGGAGCCACGCGACCCGGACATTTCAACGGTGTTGCGACCGTCGTCACGAAGCTGCTGCAGATCACCAAACCCCACGCGGCGGTTTTCGGGGAGAAGGATGCCCAGCAGCTGGCCGTAATCCGCCGGATGGTGCGCGACCTCAACATCGACGTCGATATCGTTTCGGTCCCCGTCGCCCGCGAGGAGAGCGGCCTTGCGGTAAGCTCCCGAAACATCTATCTCTCGAGGGAACAGAGGGAGTCGGCATCAGTGCTCTTCAGGGGCATACGCCATGCCGGCATGGAGCTTGAAAAAAAGCGTACCGACCTTTCGTCCATAGCCGCAGAGGTCAGGATGATGATCGAGCGGGAACCCGAATGCCGTCCGGACTATGTCAGTTTCGTCGATGACCGGAGCTTCATGCCGGCTGAAACCGCAGAACCGGGAAGGGAGTACCGGCTGCTGATCGCAGCCTGGGCCGGAGCCGTCCGGCTGATCGACAACAGTCTGTTCAAAACGTGAGGCGACCCCCCGAAAGCGGGTTACCTTGAAACACTTTTTTTATTATATTGAAGGATTGATTGTTTTTCTGTTCTGTTGCCGGAACAAACGGCAGATCCCGTAAACCCGGAAGGCGGCTCATCGAGGCTATGCAAAGGAAAGGGGGAACACTTTTATCACTAATTTTCAAACGATTTCCATGATTATCAACAAAGAAATTGATCTTGGCCAGGGAAAAATAATCTCGATCGAAACCGGTAAAATGGCAAAACAGGCCGACGGCGCCGTTGTCGTCCGCCTTGGCGACACCATGGTTCTGGCCACGGTTGTATCAAGCAAAAAAACACCACCCCCGAATCAGGACTACTTTCCGCTGCAGGTTGAATACCGCGAAAAATATTCGGCTGCGGGCAAGTTTCCGGGAGGATTCTTCAAGCGTGAAAGCCGCCCCTCCGAAAAAGAAATTCTCTCTGCAAGACTGATCGACCGCGCACTCAGACCGCTCTTTCCTGACGGCTACCTCTTTGAGACCCAGATTATCGTAACGGTTATCTCTTCCGACCAGATCAACGATGCCGACGTGCTCGGCGGCCTGGCAGCATCCGCCGCCATCATGGTCTCCGACATTCCCTTCCATAACGCCATGTCCGAAGTCAGGGTGGGAAGAATCAACGGCAAATTCATCATCAACCCCGACGTCAACGAGCTGGTCAACAGCGATCTCGATATCTGTATCGGCGGCACGACAGATACCATCTGCATGCTTGAAGGCGAGATGAAGGAGATCTCCGAAGCCGAGATGCTTGACGCCATCAAGTTCGGCCACGATGCCATCCGCAGGCTCTGCGCACTCCAGAACGAAATGGCTGCGGAAGTTGCAAAACCTGCCCGCCCCTTTGCTCCGACAGTCATTCCATCAGAGCTTACCGAAGTCGTCCGCGGACTCTGCGAAACCCGCCTCAGGGAGCTTGCCTACACACCGCTCAGAAAGGAAGAGCGCGCCGAGCAGACCGCATCCATCTACCGGGAGATCATACAGTCAACCATCGAGCACTTCAAGGCTGCCATCAGCGCTGAAGAGCTTCAGGCCGATCCTTCGAAAGCCCTCTGTTTGAGCGAGCATGTCATCGACGAGCAGATTCATGCGGTAGAAAAGAAAGTCATGCGCCACATGATTCTCGACGATGCAAAACGCCTCGACGGAAGAACCCTCGAAGAGGTACGGCCGATAAGCATTGAACTCGGCATCATCCCGAGAGCCCACGGCTCGGCGCTCTTTACCAGAGGAGAGACCCAGGCGCTTGTCACCATTACTCTCGGCACGAAAAAGGACGCACAGTCAGTCGACAACCTGACGAACAACGCCGACAAGAAGTTCATGCTTCACTACAACTTCCCGCCGTTTTCCGTCGGTGAAACCGGAAGGATAGGAAGTACTGGCCGCAGGGAGATCGGTCACGGAAATCTTGCCGAACGGGCCATTAAAATGGTCGCTCCGTCCGAGCAGGAGTTCCCCTACACCATCCGCATCGTTTCGGACATTCTCGAGTCGAACGGATCTTCATCGATGGCCTCGGTATGCGGAGGAACCCTTGCCCTCATGGACGGCGGTGTTCCCATCAGAAAACCGGTATCCGGCATCGCCATGGGGCTTATCAAGGAAGGCGCCGAGTATGCGGTTCTTTCGGATATTCTCGGCAACGAGGATCATCTCGGCGATATGGATTTCAAGGTATCCGGCACCCGTGACGGCATTACCGCCTGCCAGATGGACATCAAGATCGACGGACTGGATTACCATATTCTTGAAAGCGCTCTCGAACAGGCCCGCAAGGGAAGACTGCACATTCTCGACAAAATGGAGGAGGCTATTCCCGCCGCACGCGTTGAGCTTGCAGAATTCGCCCCGAGGCTCACGACCATACAGGTCCCGGTTGACGCCATCGGCCTCATTATCGGCAAAGGCGGAGAGACCATCCGCAGCATTACCGAAGAGACCGGAGCGGAAATCAATATCGAGGATGACGGAACCGTGACCATCGCCTGTTCGAACGTCGAAGGCACCCACGCAGCCCTGGCCACGATAAAAACCCTCCTGGCCAAACCCGAAGTCGGCACGATCTACCTCGGCAAGGTCCGCGACATCCGCGACGAGCTTGGCGCCTTTGTCGAATTCCTTCCGAAAACCGACGGACTTGTACACATCTCCGAAATATCGGCAACCGAACGGGTCGCCAAAGTGAGCGACCATCTCAAGATCGGTGACCGGATAAAGGTAAAGCTGGTTGATGTCCGCAAGGATCCCCGTACCGGCAAAACCCGCTTCGCGCTTTCCATGAAAGCAGTCGAAACGGATGCTTCGAACGGCACGGAAAAAGAGAACAACCAGGAAAACAGGTAAAACGCACATTGCGCACAGAAGCAGCGCAGGAAATCCTGCGCTGCTTTTTTTTTATGAAAACCGTTTTTCAGCGAACGGCTGTTCATAATTTTCAGCATACTTTTTATGCTTACGGAAGCAGAAACAGGAATTTGAAGAGAAAAGAAACTCATGCGGTACGATTTTTCAGCGATCGAGAAAAAATGGCAGGCCAGGTGGCAGGAGAACGGCACATTCGGAACTGGTGAAAAGCCTGACAGGCCGAAATACTATGTGCTCGACATGTTTCCCTACCCCAGCGGATCAGGACTGCATGTCGGACATCTGGAGGGGTACACCGCTTCGGACATTATCGCCCGGTACAAACGCAGCAGGGGATTCAACGTGCTACATCCGATGGGATGGGACGCTTTCGGACTTCCAGCCGAACAGTACGCAATCAAAACCGGCACCCACCCGAAAACAACGACCGAAAACAACATCCGCAGTTTCAGGGAAACCCTGCAGGCGATGGGCTTCTCCTACGACTGGTCACGAGAGATCAATACGACCGATCCGGCCTACTTCAAATGGACCCAGTGGATTTTTCTGCACCTGTACGACATGGGGCTCGCCTACATGTCGGATGTGGACGTCAACTGGTGCCCGGAGCTCAAGACCGTGCTTGCCAACGAAGAGGTGGACGAAAAGATTGCCGACGGCTATACGGTTGTGCGCCGGCCGCTGCGGCAGTGGGTACTGAAAATAACGGCTTATGCCGAACGGCTGCTGGCCGACCTCGACCTGCTCGACTGGCCGGAGAACGTCAAGCAGATGCAGCGCAACTGGATCGGACGCTCCGAAGGGGTCGAAATCGATTTCGAACTGCGCTGTCACGGTAAAAACCTCCGGGTCTACACCACCCGTCCCGACACCCTGTTCGGCGCGACCTATCTGGTGGTCTCTCCCGAACATCCGCTGGCCGAAAAACTCGCCACAGCGGACAACCTCAAGGAGGTCAAAGCGTACATCAGCGGTGCGAAGCTGAAAACCGAACTCGAACGCACCGGACTGCAGAAGGAAAAAACCGGCGTCTTTACCGGCTCCTACGCCATCAATCCAGCTACGGGAGAACCGCTTCCGGTCTGGATTTCGGACTTCGTGCTCACGAGCTACGGAACAGGAGCCATCATGTCGGTTCCTGCCCACGACAGCCGCGACTGGGAATTCGCCAAAAAATTCAACCTGCCCATCATCGAGGTGATCAAAAGCCCTCATGATGTCAACGAAGCTGTTTTCGAGGGAAAAGAGAGCGTACCGGTCAACTCCTCGAACAGCGAAATCAGCATAGACGGGCTGCCTTTCAGGGAGGCGTTCGACCGCATGGCCTCGTGGCTCGAAGCCAGGGGCGCCGGAAAGCGCACCGTCAACTACAGGCTCCGCGACTGGATTTTCAGCCGTCAGCGCTACTGGGGCGAGCCTATTCCGGTAAAACACTACGAAGACGGCACCTTGCGCACCGAAACCGGTCTGCCGCTCACCCTGCCCGAGGTCGAGGCCTATCAGCCATCCGAAACCGGCGAATCGCCGCTTGCCACCATCCACGACTGGCTCTACGGAAGCGATGAACACGGCGCATTCAGAAGGGAGACCAACACCATGCCGCAGTGGGCCGGAAGCTGCTGGTACTACCTCCGCTTCATCGATCCGCACAACAGCGAAAAGCTCATCGATCCGCAAAAAGAGCGGTACTGGATGAACGTCGATCTCTACATCGGAGGAGCCGAACATGCCGTCCTGCACCTGCTTTATGCCCGTTTCTGGCACAAGGTGCTTTTCGACCTCGGCGTGGTCTCCACTCCGGAGCCGTTCCACAAGCTTTTCAATCAGGGCATGATCCTCGGCGAGGACAACGAAAAGATGTCGAAATCGAGGGGCAACGTCATCCCGGCCGACCATGTCCTCCAGAAATACGGAGCCGATGCCGTACGGCTCTACGAAATGTTCCTCGGGCCTCTCGAACAGGTCAAGCCATGGAACACCAACGGCATCGAGGGCATCAGCCGTTTTCTCGGCAAGGTGTGGCGGCTGGTCTATGGCGAACATGAAGACGAAGTGGCAGAACTCTCCCTTGAAGCGATGCCGGAAGAACTTCTGCGGCGCATGCATAAAACAGTCAGAAAAGTCGGAGAGGATACCGATGCGCTCAAGTTCAATACCGCCATAGCCGAAATGATGGTCTTTGTCAATGAACTGCAGCGCAGCGGCCTGCGCAGTAAAGAGGCCGTTGAAACCCTGCTGCTGCTGCTTGCGCCCTATGCGCCTCATATTACCGAAGAGCTTTGGCAGACGCTTGGCCACGACGGATCGATAAGCCGTGAACCTTTCCCGGCATACGACGCCGCTCTGGCAACCGACACCGTTGTCGAGATAGCCGTTCAGGTCAACGGGAAACTCCGGGGGACGTTCAGCGCTGCTGCCGGCACCGAGAAACAGGAAATTCTCGACAGGGCCAGAGGCCTCGAATCGGTCGCCAAATTCCTCGAAGGAAAAACAATCGTACGGGAAATTACGATTCCCGACAAACTTGTAAACTTTGCCGTAAAATAAGCGGGAAAAATCTACAGGAATGTCATATCGTATCGGTAACAATTATTGATAACTATTCTTTTTTTATGTAAAATCAGGATTGTGCATGCACACTCTATCCGAGCCTGTAATTTCCGTACGTCATCGTTCAATCTTGCTGTTCACTTACCTGTGATGTAGATATTCTTTTTTCAGTTAACCCATAAAAACCGGATCAAATGGCTACAGACGAAAAAACATCAACCAATCAGGATTCAATCAGCTCCGTCCTGTCGGAAAAACGCAAATTTCCGCCTCCGGCAGAGTTCTCGCAAAACGCCCACGTCGGATCGATGGCGGAATACGAGAAGCTCTATACGGCAGCTGCTGAAGATCCCGAATCCTACTGGGCCGGTATTGCTGAACAGTTTCACTGGTTCAAAAAATGGGACAGTGTGCTCGAATGGAACACTCCGTATGCAAAATGGTTCAATGGCGGCCAGACCAACATCTGCTACAACGCCGTCGACGTGCACATGAATAGCTGGAGAAAGAACAAGGCTGCCATCATCTGGGAAGGCGAGGAAGGCAACCAGCAGATCATCACCTACGGCGAACTGCACCGCCAGGTCAGCAAATTCGCCAATGTGCTGAAAATCGCCGGCATCAAGCCCGGCGACCGCGTAGCCATCTACATGGGCATGGTTCCCGAACTCGTCATCGCCGTACTTGCCTGCGCAAGGGTCGGAGCTGTCCACAACGTCATTTTCGCAGGATTTTCCGCTCATGCCATTACCGAAAGAGTAAACGATTCGCGGGCGAAACTGGTGATCTGCTGTGACGGCACAAGGCGTCGCGGAAGCTCCATCAACCTGAAGAAGATCGTTGACGAAGCCATTGTCAACACCCCTTCGGTACGCAGCGTCATCGTCCTGAAAGTGACCGGCGAAGAGGTCAGCATGCATGACGGCATGGACCATTGGTGGCACGATCTCATGGGTCTGGCCATGGATGTCTGCGACCCGGTTCACGTTGAATCTGAACATCCGCTCTTCGTACTCTACACCAGCGGATCCACCGGCAAGCCGAAAGGTATCCTGCACACCACGGCCGGCTACATGGTGCATGCAGCAAGCTCCTTCAGATATGTGTTCGACATCAAGGATGAGGATATCTACTGGTGTACCGCCGATGTAGGCTGGATCACCGGACACAGCTACATGGTCTACGGACCGCTGCTCAACGGCGCAACCCTGCTGATGTACGAGGGCGCTCCGAACTACCCGCAGTGGGACCGTTTCTGGGATATCATCAACCGTCACAAGGTCACCATTCTCTACACCGCTCCTACCGCCATCCGCGCCTTCATCCGCGCCGGAAACGAGTGGGTCACCAAACACGATCTCAGCTCGCTCCGCCTGCTCGGCACGGTCGGCGAACCGATCAATCCCGAAGCATGGATGTGGTATCACAAGGTGGTCGGTCAGGAAAAATGTCCGATCGTCGATACCTGGTGGCAGACCGAAACCGGCGGCATCATGGTTTCTCCGCTTCCCGGAGCCACCCCGACAAAACCCGGAACGGCAACCCGTCCCCTTCCCGGCATCATGGTCGACGTCGTGCACAAGGACGGCACACCCTGCCGCGCCAACGAAGGCGGATACCTGGTCATCAAAAAGCCGTGGCCGTCGATGCTCAGAACCATCTATGGCGATAACGAACGGTACGAAAAAACCTACTGGTCGGAATTCGAGGACATGTACTTCACCGGCGACGGCGCCCGCAAGGACGAAGACGGTTACATCTGGATCATGGGCCGCGTCGATGACGTGGTCAACGTATCCGGCCACCGTCTCGGCACCAGCGAGGTCGAAAGCGCGCTCGTTTCGTACGAGGCAGTCGCAGAAGCCGCTGTGGTCAGCCGTCCGGACGACATCAAGGGCAACGCTCTTGTCGCTTTCGTCACCCTCAAGGACGAGTACGAGGGCGATATGAAGCTCCGCGAAGCGCTCCGCAACCACGTTGCCAAGGAGATCGGCCCGATTGCCAAACCGGACGAAATCCGCTGGGCAAAAGGACTCCCGAAAACCCGGAGCGGCAAAATCATGCGCAGACTGCTGCGTGAGCTTGCCACAAGCAACGAGATCAAGGGCGACGTCACCACGCTCGAAGATTTCGGCGTACTGGAGAACCTCCGCGACCAGGAAGAGGATTAATCACCAGGAACGCCTTACAGCATAAACAGGAAGCGCAGCCCGAAAAGCTGCGCTTCGCTGTTTTGTGACGCTTCGCAAATAAAACGCCCCTGTCAAAAATCATTCGAACCTGCGGCCCTCACGCGGTTCCGGTCATCAGTCATCGGCGACGAACCGTTCAACAGCCGACACAATGCTCTGTACATCATCCGGCGATACCCCGGAAAACAATACCTTCTGCGGATAGATCATCACATTGGGCCCCGTGGCGCAAAGCCCCATGCATCCGGACGCTGAAACCCTCACCTGTCCTTTCCACCCTTTCTCGTCAACAGCCCGCTTCAATGCCTCTTTTACGGGCAGACTGTTATCGTCCGCACATGATTTTCTTGCTCCGCCACGATCATTGGTGCAGACAAAAACATGAACGAGGTATGGAGATTCGTGTTGAACAGCCATGATGCACAATCCTTGTCATTAACTTATTTCCCCGAACAACCGGGCCTGAATGCAAACCTTCCTTTTCCCGACGCGGTTGTCACAAAACCATTGCCGGCATAAAGCCGAATCAGGACGTATGAAGGAACATTGTCCGTCGCCAACCAACCAAGGCAATCGGGGCGCTCATCACACTTTATAGAGGTGCCCTTATGGGTGCGGAACACTGGGTGGGTATCATACCTGTCACCAGGAGCCGGTTTTTTGATCGAATCTCATCACTACTTCTTCAACCGGGAGGCATGGCTATCAGTTCATGAAAACCGGTCACACAACATGTCGGCAGGCGAAGAAAGGGTCGACCGGAGAACACGCATCCGTCTCATGCAACAACATGGATGGGCATATAATCCTATCCTCCCTTTTGTTTATACATAGCTGTGAACGTACGCTCCCTGATCAAGCGCGGCGTGCCGCTTCGATTGCGGCGATGTCGATCTTTTTCATCTGCAACATCGCATCGAACGCACGCCTGGCGGCTGCGGGATCGGGGTCGGTGACGGCTTCCGTCAGGGCGATCGGCGTTATCTGCCAGGACAATCCCCTCTTGTCCTGGCACCAGCCGCACTCGCTCTCATGGCCGCCATTGCCGACAATCGCGTTCCAGTAGCGATCAGTTTCGGCCTGGTCAATGGTTGCGACCTGAAACGAGAACGCTTCGCTGTGCCTGAACGCAGGCCCACCGTTGAGCCCGAGGCACGGGATGCCCATCACGGTAACCTCGACGGTAAGCACCTCCCCTTTCGTCCCCGACGGAAAGTCTCCCGGTGCGAGATGCACCGCACCGACGAATGAATCGGGAAATGTACTGGCGTAAAAGCGCGCCGCATCCTCGGCATCTCTATCATACCAAAGGCAAATCGTGTTCTTCGCTTGCTTGACCATGTCACCTCTCCATTGTAAGCACGTCGTTTGAAATGCAAATTAAACCTGTGACTGAAAACACTGCTTGTTCCGAAAATTCACCTATTCATCACGTTCCATAACCCGTTTCTGCATCAAAATGTTGCTGATCACTCTTCGCTTTACTGATCCACGTCCTCCAGTGCCATGGCACGTTCTCCACACGCATCCAAACGCCATGAACGTCCTTTTCCCAAGCCATAATATCGAAATGCCTTGTATTTTTATATCAAAGAAACATATATTGCATTGTTTATTTAAATATTTAGTGACGCACCCCACCCATCGGCACACATGCTTCGATTCATTGATAACGATCTTCGGCGCTGGCAGGAAGGAACACGCCGCAAGCCGCTCATCCTGCGGGGCGCCCGTCAGGTCGGCAAAACATGGTCGCTCAAAGAGTTTGGAAGCAAACGAT
>Ga0209800_10000160_pt1 | contig 137467 bp, 78 predicted proteins | sample Higcelweek8metaG_FD_187174 | JGI IMG/M metagenome (GOLD analysis project Ga0209800, IMG submission 187174) | Freshwater pond sediment microbial communities from the University of Edinburgh, under environmental carbon perturbations - High... | ecosystem: Environmental > Aquatic > Freshwater >... | reverse complement strand
GCCAGCGTTTATCCTGAGCCAGGATCAAACTCTCATGTTATTAATAAATTATTTCTAATTTATATATTCGAGTTTTAAGCTCTAAATTATTTGTTTTTTCGTTTTTTATTGGTAGTACATTTAAACTAAAGTTTAGATGTACCGCTTTTGGTTTCTCAAAGTTTATTGTTTACTTTTCAATGTACTTTATGTTCCGTTTTGTTATGTGGAACAAGATAGATTTTACTACTTTTTAAAACAAATGTCAACACTTTTTTGAAAGTTTTTTAAAATTTATTTTTTACTAAAATTTAGTGCAAAATAATAAACTAGTAATAGCTGTTTTCTTTAAAACTCAAATGCTAAAAACTTACTAATTTAAACTATATTTAATATGTTTTAGTTTGTCTCTTAAGTACTTGCTTATAATAACACAAAGGTTATAAATTGTCAACACATTTTTTGTATTTTTTTGTCGATTTTTATACTTTTTTATAAAAGCACCTCCACACTCATTCATTATATCACCTCAAAAGCTTAAAATCAAGCCTTTTTCAATACCAATATCTTCCATTATCATATTACAAAACCTTCCATCTATAATATGTTTTCCAAAAAAAATACAAATTCAAAGTGACGCGCAGCTTGGAAGGACACTAATTAGCTCAGGAATAATATCACACAACAGACATAAACAAAAAACAAATTAGATCAACACAGAGTCCGACCAGCAAGGAACGAGAATGTATTTTTTTTGGAAAACATATTATAGATGGAAGAAACAAAACAATAAAATAGAAGAAACATTTACAAATTCAAAGTGACGCGCAGCTTGGAAGGACACTAATTAGCTCAGGAATAATATCACACAACAGACATAAACAAAAAACAAATTAGATCAACACAGAGTCCGACCAGCAAGGAACGAGAATGTATTTTTTTTGGAAAACATATTATAGATGGAAGAAACAAAACAATAAATAGAAGAAACATTTACAAATTCAAAGTGACGCGCAGCTTGGAAGGACACTAATTAGCTCAGGAATAATATCACATAACAGACATAAACAAAAAACAAATTAAATCAACACAGAGTCCGACCAGCAAGGAACGAGAATGTATTTTTTTTGGAAAACATATTATAGATGGAAGGAACAAAACAATAAAATAGAAGAAACATTTACAAATTCAAAGTGACGCGCAGCTTGGAAGGACACTAATTAGCTCAGGAATAATATCACATAACAGACATAAACAAAAAACAAATTAGATCAACACAGAGTCCGACCAGCAAGGAACGAGAATATATTTTTGGTGAAAACAAATTAAATCAACACAGAGTCCGACCAGCAAGGAACGAGAATGTATTTTTTTTTGGAAAACATATTATAGATGGAAGAAACAAAACAATAAATAGAAGAAACATTTACAAATTCAAAGTGACGCGCAGCTTGGACAGAGTCCCACCAGCAAGGAACGAGAATGTATTTTTTTTTTGGAAAACATATTATAGATGGAAGAAACAAAACAATAAATAGAAGAAACATTTACAAATTCAAAGTGACGCGCAGCTTGGACAGAGTCCCACCAGCAAGGAACGATAATAAATTTTAAAAAAACAAGTACAAAAACACATCAGAACAACACAGCCGAAAAAGTCAAAAATCACAAATCAACTAAAATAACATCCTCACCGATGCACCTAATATTTTTCCATTCAATAACAACATCATTCTCATTAGAAAACATACTTCTAAATCTATTTCCACCCGGAACAATAATAGAAGTGATTTTTCCAGTCTCTAAATCTGCACAAACATCCTGAACAAAACCTAGACGTCTACCATCACTAACACATATAACCTCTTTTTTCTTAAAATCCATACCTTTCTGTCCCATACAAACACCAACTTTCTTCTATAATATATAATATATGAAATAAAACATAAAAATTTCCTAAAAAATATTATATTAAAAATCAATAGCAACACTAATCATAATTATATTATAACTACACTTGCACTTGTATAGTCACATTACATATAAACCTCATTCACTTTAACTTATATATATAAATAATATTTACGCTACACTTGCACTTGTATAGTCACATTACATATAAACCTCATTCACTTTAACTTATATATATAAATAATATTTACGCTACACTTTCACTTGTATACTCCCATTACAAATAAACTTCATTCACTTTAACTTATATATATAAATTATATTTACACTATACTTGCACTTGTATATTCCTATTACATATAAAATTCATTCACTTTAACTTATATATATAAATTATATTTACGCTATACTTGCACTTACATATTCCTATTATATTATAACTTCGCTTTCACCTATATATTCAAATTACATTCAAACTACACTTGCACTTATAAATCCCAACTCTATTAAAACCCTATATGCCACTTATACATCCTATTATTCTAAAACATCACTCATTACTTATAAATCCTTTTAATATGATCAATTGCACTTTTCTCCAATCTAGAAACTTGAGCCTGAGAAATCCCGATTTCTTCTGCAACCTCCATTTGAGTTCTCCCATCAAAGAAACGTTTACCAATTATCATTTTTTCTTTATCAGACAATTTTTTCATCGCCTCAGCAATTGTAATATTTTCTGCCCAATACTCATCAGTATTTTTCTTATCTTTAACCTGATCCATTAAAAAAATACATTCACTTCCTTCACCATAAACAGGTTCTTGTAAAGAAATTGGATCTTGAATCGCATCCAAGCAAAAAACAACATCTTCTTTTGAAACCCCCAACTCCTTTGCTATTTCAAAAACTGTAAGTTCCTTCTGTCTTTCCTTTAAAGCACTTTCTTTTAATGATAATACCTTATATGCTAAATCTCTAACAGAACGACTAACTCTTATAGAATTATTATCCCTTAAATACCTTCTTATTTCACCGCATAATCATAGGCACTCCGGTATGTGCTAAATTGCACCTCCTGATTAATATCAAAATTATCAATTGCTTTTATCAGACCAACACATCCAATTTGAAACAAATCATCTGGATGCTCTCCCCTTCCAATAAATCTTTGAACAACACTTAATACTAGCCTTAAATTTCCTTGAATAAATTCTTCTCTTGCCTTAATATCTCCATTTTTTATCTTTTTTAAAAGTACATGTTTTTCCGCATTTGATAACACAGGAAGTTTTGCTGTATTGACCCCAGAAATCTCAACCTTATTAATCAAAATAAAAAACCTCCTAATTTATAATTGTTTAATATAGTATTTACATATAAAGTATATATATACTAATAAAATGATTTTAATAAAAATAATAGTTTTCTGGAAATTAAATCAGAAAAAATCCAGTTTCTTCTGATTGGCCATGATAGAAAATCAATATATAATATATTTTTCAATATACAACTATGCATATATATTTTTTTCAATAATTAACTATGCATATATATTTTTTTCAATAATTAACTATTCATATATATTTTTTCAATAATTAACTATGCATATATTAGTTATTTAAATTACAAGAAAAAACAGGATAATCACCCTGTCTTGCTCATTATTTCTTTTTTCATTTTATTCATAATCTTTTTTTCAAGTCTTGAGATATAACTTTGAGATATACCTAACAAATCAGCCACTTCTTTTTGCGTTTTTTCTTCTCCATTTTCAAATCCGAATCTAAGCTCCATTATATTTTTTTCCCTTTTGGAAAGTCTCTCGATTGAAGCTCTTAGAAGTTTTTTATCGACCTCATCCTCTATCCCCCTTGATGTAACATCGCTTTCAGTACCTAATATATCAGACAACAACAATTCGTTTCCATCACCATCTTGATTAAGAGGCTCATCAATAGAAATCTCACTTTTAATTCTATTGCTCCTTCTTAAAAACATTAATATCTCATTTTCTATACATCTTGAAGCATATGTAGCTAATTTAATATTCTTATCCTTATTAAATGTATTTATTGCTTTCATTAATCCTATTGTTCCTATAGATATTAAATCCTCAATTCCTACACAAGTATTTTCAAATTTTTTCGCTATGTACACAACTAATCTTAAATTATGTTCTACTAATAATTGCCTTGCCTCATTATCACCATTTGATAACCTGTTCAATGCTTCTTCTTCCTCTATCGAATTAAGTGGTGGAGGAAGGGTCTGACTTCCTGCTATATAAAAAATCGGCAAATATTCATAATCTTCATTATTTATAATACTACAATTATTTTTTTGCAAAAACTTTGAGTTTATTATATTTTCCTTTACAATTTGAATTAAATTCATCATAACATCTCCCCTCAATCACATCCAGACCTATTAATCCAGAATAATAACCGTTTTTACTTATTGTTTTTTCGTATATGGCAATTATAGCATTTAATTCTATTTCCTCTTCTTCAAAATTTGTTACAATAATTTTATCAGCTTTAATTCCTAGTAATAATCCATTTTGTTTTCCTATTGATGAAAACGGCACTAATCTAATTCTTGTAATATATTCATTAATCAAATTATTTTCACACTTTAAATCTCCTTCCTTTTTTATTAATTCTATATTGTCTAGTATTTCACTAGGTAATATCTCTCGTAACTTTTCTTTTTCAACAACAATAACTGGCAAATTCATTATTGGATCTTTTAGTAGATTACCTGAGTCTACCAAACAATTTATATCAGTATCATTGTTTTTTATAATAATTTTCACTTTACAGTACATACCATCTTTTGTTAATCTATTTTTAATAAATTTAAAAGCAATTTGTATAATTATAAAACCTACTATTCCTGATAATAGTGCTATTTTAATTGGATATTGGCCAATATAAACACCATTTTTCATAAGTACATTCTGTGGTTTTACAAAATACAATAAAGCAAATGCACATCCTCCAAAAACAAATGATATTAAATAAAACATCAGAAGTTGTTTAAACATTTTTTTCACATTTTTCGGCGAAAATGCAACATATACCATACATACTGACAATAGTATCTTCATAAAAAAATGAGTAACTATTTCTATTAATTCTAAATATACTATTATTGCATATATTGCACCGATTACACTTGATACCATTAATCTCCATTGTTTTAAATTTATTTTAAGCGCAATGCCTGTTGCAAATAATATTATAAAATTCATCAAAATATTTTCTAATAAAATTATATCTATATATAATGTCATATTAACCTTTCCAGAGTTTAACACTTAAATAACTTAATTATATTTGTATATTCTTTGTTAAATACTATATAACCCTATTCAATTTTATAGTTATCTTTTTTACTTCTTTGAGTCTTAATTAATTCTAACACAAATGATATTTAAATTCTGTCATTTCTTAGGGGCGAAAAAAAGAAATAATCTACATAAATAGATTATTTCCTTTTTTTAATTTATAATATTAACATATATTACTTATTTCCTACATTTCCTTTGTTTTTTCTTAAAAATGAAGGTATGTCTAAATCATTGCTTGTATTTGCTGTATCTATAGTTGTTGGAATAGAATTTATTTTTTTATCCCAAGCTTTGTTAACTATATCATTTACTGGAAAGCTAGCAATTGTTGAATTATTTGATAATAATGTTGGGTCTTTTTCAAATCCAGTTGCAATTACAGTTATAACAATATCTTCATCAAGACTTTCATCAATAACTGCACCAAATATAATATTTGCCTCTGGGTCAACACTTCGTTGAACTAATTCAGCTGCTGTATTCACTTCATGTAATCCTAAATTGTATCCACCTGTGATATTTATAATAACTCCCCTAGCTCCTTCTATAGAAGTTTCTAGTAACGGACTTTGTATAGCTTGTTTAGCAGCATCTTCTGCTCTTGATTCTCCTGAAGCTCTACCAATTCCCATATGAGCCATACCTGTATTTAGCATTATTGTTTTTACATCTGCAAAATCAAGATTAACAAGTCCTGGTACTGCAATTAAGTCTGATATACCTTGAACACCTTGTCTTAATACATCATCAGCCATTTTAAATGCTTCAACAATTGATGTTTTTCTGTCTATAATTTGTAATAATTTATCATTTGGAATTACAACTAAAGTATCAACCTTACTTTTTAAGCTTTCAATTCCTCTTTCTGCTTGTGATAAACGTTTTTTTCCTTCAAATGTAAATGGTTTTGTAACAACACCTATTGTTAATATTCCCATTTCTTTAGCACATGCTGCAACTATTGGAGCAGCTCCTGTACCTGTTCCTCCACCCATTCCAGATGTAACAAAAACCATATCAGCTCCACGTAGAGCTTCTGTAATTTCAGCCTTACTTTCTTCAGCAGCTTGAGCTCCAATATCAGGATTTGCTCCTGCTCCAAGACCTCTTGTTATTTTTTCTCCTATTTGAATTTTTGTTGCTGCCTTTGAAACTAGTAAAGCTTGTTTATCTGTATTAACTGCAACGAACTCAACTCCTCTTATTCCAGAGTCTACCATTCTGTTTACCGCGTTTGTTCCTGCTCCACCTACACCAATTACTTTAATTGTAGCTGTACCATCGATCATTAGACCGCTTTCTTCTATGCCATCCCTATACATCCTTTTTTCCTCCTATTTTTTATATTAGTAAAATTAAAAACTACATATACTTTTTTTATTCTGTTTGATTTACTAAATTTTTCTTTTTTATAGTATACACTACAGAAAATATCAATTTTATATTATTTAATACTATGAATAAAAAAATTCTTTTACTTTTTCTAATACCGTTCTAAAAATTTTTTTATCTGATGAAGAATCTATATTGCTTGAAATGTTTTTTGCAAAAGGCCTTGATGCAATATATCTAACAAGAGAATATGCTGTTCTATAACTTGGCCTTACAGCACTAATCATTCTGCCTGTTGACATTTTAACTGGAATATTCAAATTTATTTTACCAGCCACATCACTTTTACTTATTGTTGTTATTCCTTGTCCTGTAAGAACAACATTATTTATTCTACCTTTAACACCTTGTGTTGTAATATCTTTATTTACTATCGAAAATATTTCTTCCACTCTTGCTTCAATTATTTCTATTAAATCCGAACTATTAATTATTCTACATCCTGTTTCATCTCTGCCAGTATTTAAAATAATTTCATTATCATTATCTATAAATGATCTCATTGCTAGTCCATACTGTCTTTTCAATTTATCTGCTTCATCTTGGGAGATATTTAATACTAATGCTATATCATTTGTTATATTATCTCCACCTAATGGAATTGTATTTGTATATATGTATTCTGAACCCTCAAAAACACCAATTTCTGTATTTCCTGCTCCTATATCTAATAGCATTATATTGTCATTAAATTCGTTAGTATCTAGTATTAGATTTCTCTCAGCTAGTGTTATTGGCACTAGACCATCTATCTCTAAATTAGCTTTTTTGAAAATTCCATTAATTTGTCTTACATAATCTTTATCAGCTAAAACTATTTGAGCTTTTAAAGTTATATTTGAACTTAAATTTCCAACTGGGTCTGAAACTATTTTACCATCATCTAATATGAATTTTTCAGCAACTATATCAATAATTGTTTTACCATCTGGCAAATCAATATCTTTTGCTTGCATTATTACAGAAGAAACGTCTTTTGCTGAGATCCCTAAAAATCTATCTTTTACCTCTCTTACTACACTGTTTTGTACTAATGTAACATATTTACCACGAATTGTAACATATGCTGAATTTATTTTAATTTCTGCCTCTGATTCCGCATCATCTACAGCTCTAGATATCGCTGTAATAATATCTTCTTCATCAACAATTTTGCCTTTTCTTATTCCACTACATTTTTGACTAGTACTGCAAACAACTTCAATTTGATTGAAATTATTGACTTCTCCAATTACAAGACTCACTTTAGAAGTACCAATGTCAATGCCTACTATTATATCTCCGATAGCCAAAACTAACTCCTCCATTTTTTTGTACGTTTTATTTCTTGATAAGAATATTATATTTCTTATAAAATGTCAATACTTATAGTTGTTATTTTGTAATATTTTCGTAATAGATTTGTAACAATATTTTTCTATTAACTTTTTAATTTTATTTGCTCTTAGAACTAATCCATTTTTCCAAATAATATCTACGAATTATTCCCAAATTATTAAACATTCTATATACAAAAACAAAAATTGCTGCTAGATAAATATCAATGTTTAATTTTTGTCCCAAATAAGTTAATAATATTGATAATATAGCATTTCCAAAAAATCCCGAAACAAAAACTAACATATCAAAGTTCTTACGTGCCAAAGATGTTAGGCCTCCAAATACTGAATCTAGAGCTGCTACAATACCTATTGCCAAATAAAATGTGTATGTATATGGAATTGTAGGAATAAAATTTCCTATAACTGCACCTACAATGCATCCTATAATTATTGCAACTAATATAATCATTTTTTTACACCATTTGTATAAAATACAATCCTTTCATTAATTATTAATATTTTCTAATTTTATTTCTCCTTTGTAAGCTGGAATCAATATTTCAGAATTAAGTGTTACACTTACTTTTTTTCCGCTACTGTTGTATCTATCAACATATCCACTATTTTTTAAATTTAAAGTACTACTTAAATATGATTGATTACCTATAGCTTTTACAGTATATGGAGATAACACTCTTGCCCCATCTAAAGAAATATATTTTGAACCTACTGATACAATATAAGAATCAAAAATAATTCTTTGATCATTAACAGAAATTGCTTCTGCGCCAGCATATCTTAGTTCATTAATTAATTCCAATAAATCTTCAGATTCAACTATCCCATCTGGCCCATCTTGTAATGTTACTACAACCCCTTCGCCTTTTGTCGCTATTCTTCCAGACATCATATTTTTTTCTAAAACTTCATTACTTAACAACTCACCTGCTTGTTGATTTGTATCTATTTTATCCTGATAATCAATTGTTTTTTGTTTATTATTATCTATTTGCTCCTCAATTTGAGAATACTTTGTTTTCCAACTTGCAATTTCTGTTCTCAATTCTGATTCCTGCATAGTTTCAATTTCTGCAACATTTGTTTCATCTATTGTTTTAAATTGTACAGACATCATTGCTACTAATATAGTTGTAATTAATAATACTATTATAGCCATAAAAATATCGTCTCTGTTTTTCAAAAATTTCACCTCTTTTATAATTAATATTCTTTTCTTTAAATTTATTTTACTAAATAACTTTTTATAAATATACTATGCTAATCCATTTATATTTTTCAATCTAATTATATAATATTAAACATTGATTATCTTAGGATTAAGCTCAGATTTATGGTTTCCAAACCAATTATATCACATTAAACATTTGTATTGTATAAATGTTTTAATATTATTTAATATGAATTCCTAATCAACTTTTTTTAAATACTGTGTACTTATGCCACCATTGTATTTTTGAATTGTAATGTTGTTTTGGTTTTTAATAGCTGTTTTAACACCAGTCTCTCCCATAAATTCGAAATACCCACCAGGTCTAGCGATTGCTGAATATAATGATTTACCAATTGCCTTAATTTCAAAAGGTGATCCAGTTATTTCTCCATTAATTTTGATTATATTACCATCACACACAATTGATGTAGTAGATACGATTCTTTGACCATTGATAGAAATTGCACCAGCACCAGCATTCCATAACTCATTTACTATTGTTTTAATATCAGTATCATGCACCAAATAATTTTCTACAGTTAAATCTAGATTATTTTTATATGTGTTATCTTGTAATGTTATTATAATTCCATCTCCTTGAACTTCTGTAAGTCCAAGAATTATATTATTTTCTTTTATTTGTTTTTCCTTTTCCATAGATGTCGAATCATTTTGTGTTGCCTGTTTTCTTGTTTTTTCTAATTCTTCCTCTGTTTTTTCGTATTCTTTAACAGATTTTTCGTACTTTTCTTTCCAAATTATAGCTTGCTCTTTTAATTCTTTATTAGCAGTTGAGGTAGAAACTACTGAATTATCTTCTTTCATTGTCTTAAGTTGAATAGATATTGCAAATGTTAATATTAGACATAAAATTCCTAATGTTAATGCAATTTTCATCTTGCTTTTTTCCATAACTACTCCTTTCTCTTATTCTCATTTTATTTTAAACCTTCTCTCTGAAAAATGGATATTGTTTATTTAGGTCCATGTTAACAAATATTTCTCCTGATTTTAATTGTTCTTGTTGTAAAATAGATTTTACATATAATATTCTTGTACTCAAATTTGAGCAATCTCCTATATATGCTATTTTATTTTCATTTTCAAAAATTATTTTATAATTTTCATCATCTGTAATGTCAATCCCTGTAATAATTTCGCCCAAATCGTTACTTTGAGCAACATCTCTTATTTTTAATACCATTTCTAATTTTTTTAAATCTTCATTATTCAATCTATTTCCTGTAACTAAAGAACTATTATCTGTTGCTTGTCCAATTATAATTGGGAAAGTTAATTTTTCATTTGAAACTTCCAATACATATCCTTGATTATTTATATAAACATAGCCTTCTCCCAGTTTTATCATAAAACTAACATTTCGTTCTTTTATATTAATTTCCAATGTGTTTGAAAGCTTTTTGGATATTTCAACATTTTCTATATATGCATTTTGCGAAATATTTTTTTTGACATCTGATTTCCTTATCTTAAAAATATTATTATTTAAACTTATACCTGATAAACTAATTATTGTCTCAGATGAGATATTTTGATTTCCATTAACATTAATATTTTTTACATTAAATATTGGAGATAATAGAAAATAAATAAACCCACCAATTAGGATTATAATTAACATTGACCATTTGGTTACTTGAATTATTATTTTTTTAAATCTATCATTTATAATTTTTGTCGGAGAATTCTTAGATTTTAAGCTTCTATTTTTGTTTTTTTGTTTTCTATTTAAATTTTTATTTTTAGATTTTATATTTGAGTTATTTATAATTTTTATATTTGAGTCCTTTTTTGTTTTTATATTTGATTTATTTTTACCAATTTTATTATGTTTTACTTTTTTTCTTAAATTAAAATTATTTTCATTTCTATCTAATTTAGTAGTGTTAGGCTTAGGAGATACTTTAAGTCCAATAACAACTTCATTATCATAATCAAATAATTCGTCAGACTTAGAGGCAGATTTATTTTCTGCCTTTTTTTTATTACTATTAATATTTGAAAATACCATTTTTGTTTCTCTAGTATTTTTCAATCCTTTACACCTCTTTATTTCTAATTAATTACATAATTATTTCTACTTATTTTATAAAATTCTCTATTTCAAATTATGTTATAAATAATATTTTCTTTTCTAATTATATTATAAGTGATTTTCTATTTATAAATTATATCATACTATAAGAAAAATACTATATTTTAATTTTATTTTTCAATATATTTTATATTTGCTCCTAGTTTTCTTAATTTATCATCTAATTTTTCATAACCTCTTAATATATATTCTATATTTGTTACATTAGTCCTTCCTTTTGCTACTAATCCTGCTAAAATTAATGAAGCTCCCCCTCTTAAATCTGTACTAATTACATCAGCACCATATAATTTTTTTACTCCATTTATAATAAGAGTTTTTCCTTCTATAGTTGCTTTTGCTCCCATTTTTTTTAATTCACTAATATATTTATATCTATTTTCAAATATATTTTCTACAACAATTGATGATCCTTTTGCAACACATAACATCGAACCAAATACTTGTTGTAAATCTGTTGGAAAACCTGGGTGTGGTAATGTTTTTATTTCAATTGCTTTTAACTTTTTAGGTGCTGTTAATTTAATTTTTTCTAACTCTGTTTCCACAATACACCCACATTCTTCCAATTTATGAATGGCAGGATTTAGATGATCTGGATTAACCTTATTTAGCAAAATTTTTCCTCCAGTTATGGCAGCTGCGCATAATAAAGTTCCTGCTTCGATTCTGTCTGGCATAACATTATAACCAATTCCTTTTAATTTTTCTACACCTTTTACAGTAATAAAATTAGTTCCTGCTCCCGTAATATTTGCACCCATTTTATTAAGACATTTTGCTAAGTCAATTATTTCTGGTTCCATTGCAGCATTACTTATTGTTGTTATTCCTTCTGACAATACTGTTGCCAATAATATATTTTCCGTTGCACCAACACTTGGAAAATCTAAATTGATATCAGCTCCAACTATTTTTTTACACCTACACTCAATATAACCAGATTTTTCTTCTACAATAACTCCCAATTTTTTAAATGATTTTAAATGAAGTTCGATTGGTCTTGCACCAATATCACATCCACCTGGATATGTGAATGTAACATGATTAAATCTTCCTAATAATGCACCAGCAAGAATTACAGTTGATCGCATTTGGTGCATTAAATCTTGTGGTATTTCTGTTTTATTAATATATTTAGAATTTATTTCTATTTTATCATTATTTTTAGTAACTTTGCAACCTAAAATCTTTAGAATTTCCAATGTTATTTTTGTATCTTGTATATTAGGTACATTATAAATTCGATTATTTCCTGATGATAGAATTGTTGAAGCTAATATTGGAAGTGATGCATTTTTTGAACCTGATACATTTATTTCTCCATCTAATTTTCTGCCACCTTCTATTATGTATGACTTCATTTTCTCACTCCTTTCATAAAACATATGTTATATATTATGTTTTGTTTACGTAAGTTGTGATGTTTTTTTATTCTTCAAAAGATTATATAATCTTTTAAAAAATAGATGTATTTTTATTCATCAAAACAATATATGATCTTAAAAAATAGAGGTTGTTTATTCATCAAAACAATATATAATCTTAAAAAAAAGAGGTTTATATTCATCAAAACAATATATAATATTTAAAAAAATAAAAGAAATAAATACTACTTTTTAAATAATAGCTTATCTCCCTTATTTTATAATTTGTAATATATTATTTTGTAAACTAATTTTAATTCTATTTTATTTTTTAAACTAATCCTCTATTGTTTTCAAGAATTATATCTATTTTACTTAATTATATATTAATTTACCACCTTATTATTTAGTAAATCCATTTCTATTTTACCATCTTTAACTTCTATTATTCTATCTGCTTTTTCAGCTATTCTTCTATCATGTGTAATAATAACAAATGTAGTATTATATTTTATATTTATTTCGCGTAATAAATTATATATATTTTCAGTAGCCTCTGAATCAAGATTACCAGTAGGTTCATCTGCTAAAATAATTTTAGGATTATTCATAAGTGCTCTCGCAATTGCAGTTCTTTGTTGTTGTCCCCCTGAAATCATTGTCGCATTTTTATTTTTAACTGTTGACAAACCAACAAGATCTAATAATTCTTCTGCTCTTTTTATAACATCCTTTGTTATTTTCTTGTTTTGAATTTTATATGGAATTAAAACATTTTCTAATACTGTAAATTCTGGAAGTAAATAGTGAAATTGAAATACAAATCCTATAACTTCATTTCTAAGAATTGCAAGTTCATTCTTTTTCATAAGATCAGTTCTTTTTCCATTTATATATACTTCACCATTTGTTGGTTTATCTAATGTTCCTATAATATTTAACAATGTACTTTTTCCACTTCCTGATTGGCCAATTATTGAGTTAAAAGATCCTTCTTCTATATTTAATGAAATATCAAAAATTACTTGTGTAATCAAATCTTTTCCGTATATTTTATTTATGTTTTTAAGTTCAATTATATTACCCATTTCTTATCACCTCCATAGGTTCAAGTTTTGAAGAATTTACAGCTGGTATTATAGATGCAATTGATGATGCTATTATAGCAATTATTCCTGATAAAATAATAAAAGTCCAATCAATATATAAAGCAATTACAGGTGTACCATCTGGATTAACAGCAAATTTTGTAAAACTATATGCTAAACTCAAACCAAAAATTATTCCTAATAATGCACCAAGTTTTCCTAGTATTACACCTTGAAATAAAAATATCATACTTGCTTTTTTATTGTTTATTCCCATAGCTTTCAAAATCCCTATTTGTTTAGATTTTTGAGATACTGAAATTGCAAGAACACTTGATATTCCTAAAACAACTGAAACCATAACAAAAACTTGTATCATAATACTTGATATACTTTGCCCACTTAAACCACTTAATAATTGTTCATTTTGAATTTTCCAGTTTTGTATTATTAAACCCTTATATGTTTCATCGTTTTCAAACTTAGTTGCGATTTTGTCAGCTTCAAATACATCTTTTACCTGAATATCTATAGAAGTTACTTTACCTTTTAAATCAAACATATTTTGAACTGTAGAAAAATCAGCTATAACCCATAGTTTATTTACAGATAATATTTTAACATCAAATATTCCAGATATTTTAAATTCTTTTTTTGTTCCTATAGGAGTAGTTATTTCATACAAATCTCCTACTTTACACTCTATTTCCTTCTTTAAATCAATTCCTATTAAAATTTCATTTTCGTTTTTTGGTCTTTCACCTTCAATAATTCTATCATATATTTTGTAAATCTCATTTGGGTTATTAATTCCCCTAACTAATATAGGATAGGAATCCGAATCAGTATTTAAAAATGCATTTTTATCAACAGATGAAGTTACATATTTAACTCCTTCTATTTTTTTAGCTTTTTCCTCTTTTGTTATATAATCAGAAATTCCACTATCATTTTTATCTGGAAGTACAGTAATATGCTGAGAACTTCCTACCGTTTTTTCAACTAAATCTTTTTGCAGACCCTGTATTAAAGAACCAATAAAAATTTGAACTGATACTCCTATTGCAATACCAATTATAATTAGTATTGTTTGTGCTTTATTTGCTTTTAGAAATCTAAATGCTATTTCTAAAGATAATTTCATATTAAATTCCTCCAATTTCTTTAATATCTTGATATGTTTCAATATATCCATCAGCGCCTATTTTTTTATACATATTTTCTTCTGTTTTAAATGCACTTCCAGAAGCATATATTTTAATACTATTTCTAACCTTTTCTTTTATTGAATCAACATATTTTTTTGCTGAAACAATATTATAATAATCTGTAACATCTATTATCACATACTTAGGAATTATATAATCAATAACAGATAAAAAATCAGATTTTGGTGTATTACTTCCAACAAATATTGATTCATAACCTTCTATAGAAAACAAATCTGTTATCATTCTTGCCTCTAAATCATAATATTCTTCTTCAGGGCATAAAACCACTACTTTTTCATTTTTTGTAGATTTTTTTTGTTCAATAACATATGTATAACAAAACTCTATTACAGTTCTTACAATTCCACTTCTAATATGTTCCTGCCATGTGCATATGTTTTTTTCACTTAATTTACATTCAATTTTATTAATAGATGGAGTTATTATTTTTTCATATAATTCAACAACATCAACAACTTTTTCATCTAGTAATTTTTTTACAAATTTAATACATTCATACCTGTCCTCTTTTTCTAAAAGCTCTATAAACTTATTATAATAATTCTCCATTTATTTCATTGTAAGATTTTATATATCTAGAAATATCTAGAATCATACTCTCATTGCAAGATTTTTTATATCTAGAGATATATAGAATCATACTCTCCTTATTTAAAATATTTAGGTTTTATAGAAATACCCATAAACTATTCTATTTCCTACCAATACTAATTGCACAACTACTTTTTCTCTATATTAATTGTATAACTACTTTATTTCTATATTAATAGTATAACTACTTTTTTTCTATATTTATAGTATAACTACTACTTCCTCTATAATTATTTTTTTCATCAAAATCATCTTTACCATTATAGGTAAATACAGTTAATTCGATGTCAGATATTATTTTTTCTATTTTGCTTCCCGCAGTAAGTTTTATTGAAGCAAGAATTGTATTTTCATTATACTCCTCTTCAGTAACATGGCTATACCATTGTCCAATCTTTTTTTGAGGTCCATTATATAAATAGGTTTCTAAATATTCATATAAATATTGAGTATCTTTTGGAGATAAAATTGTTTTTTCTAAAATTTCTCCACCTTCTATTTCAAATTTAATTTTATATCCTATTTTATAATTTGAAGGATTTTCGAATTTATTATAATATTCATAAAAAACATTTTGCAAATATCCATTACTTACATTTTCTTGTGTAGTAAATAATGTTGTAAAAGTTTCAATATCTTTCTTTTTTACCCAATTATTTTTATATTGTTTAACAATTTGTCTTTTAGAATCAACTGTAGTATACAATCCAACCTTTACAGGGTTATCATCAATATAATTATTTTTAGAATCCTTATTATTATTCGAATCATTATTTTGAATTTGCTCGTTTTGATTTTTTTGTTCATTCTTTTCCCCATTATTTTTTATTTTAGAATTATTTATAATTGCAAATAATACTAAAATCAATAATGAACATGTTAAAAATATTATTACTAGTTTCTTCATATTAACTCCTCTACTATGTATTAAATATAAAAGTTTAACAAAATGTTTTAAGCTATATTTTTGATATATCTAAAATATAATAACTTATCATTTACTTTTTTAATTAACCAATTTATATTTTTGTTTGACTAATTTATACTTTTATTTAAGTAATTTATACTTTTAATTAACCAATTTATATTTTCGTTTGACTAATTTATACTTTTATTTAACTAGTTTATACTTTCGTTTGAGTAATTTATTTCATCTTTAATTTCGTTAAACAAAATATTTTTTTCGCTTATCAAATCTTTTAATTCACTACCTTTTTTTGCATTTAAAATCTCATTTTTTGTTTTTTCAGTAAGTTCTTCCTTTTTCACTTTAAGATTTGTGTATTTTTCCTCGTTTTTTTCTAAATTAATAATTTCATTATTTAAGTTTGATATCTGATTTTCACATTTTTTTATTTCACTATTTTGAAAAACTATTGCTGAAAGTATCATAATTACAATTATTACAACAATTACTATATACATTTTAATTTTCATAATATATCGCTCTCTTTCCTTGAAAATCATATACTTTTTCAAATTGATTTCTATCATATGCTCTTGATGTACCACTATCAGGATCTGAAGTATAAATATGTGTATCATCATACCCTGTAATTACTAAACTATGGAAATCTCTTGGCCAATTAACTTTTAAACCAGTTTTTTCATCAATCCAAGATGTTGCATAATATGCTGCTTTTACATTCATTGAAACCCAAACCTGAACTGGATTTCCTGAATCTATAACTTTTAAAACTGTATTTAAGTCTGTACCTTTAGCGTTTTTCATCCCAGATTTAAATTTTTCTGCAACATCCAATATTGGACCTTCATAAACACCATATCCATAAGTTTTTGTAGGATCTCCTAAAAAACCTCTTTCTGGGTTTCCTCCATATCTTACTCCTGCTCTATAATATGGTCTTTCCTCTCTTGCTAAATTATTAATTATTTTAAATCCATCAACATCAACACCATAATATTTTAAAACGGATAGTAATGCAATTGATTCACATCCTGTAGGAAATTCAGGAAATTGATCTATTATAGGAACATTTGATAAATAAACAAAATTTGTTTTATCATCTTTCATAATACCTGATTTAGCAAATTTCTCTAAATCATTTTTTAAATAGTTTACTTTATCATTTTGTGCATTATATTTAACTTCAATTTCTTTTAATTGTATGTCTTTTAGATTATGTTTTTCATTTGTTTTAATTAAAACAAAAAGAAGAATAAACAATAAAAGAACAATAGAAATTAATACTATTTTATTTATCATACTTTCTTTTTTCAAAACTATTTCCTCCCTATTTTTCAAAACTATTTTTTCTTCTTTTTTAAATAGCAACTCTTTTTTCTCAAATATATTCCTTAACTTTATTTCCAAGATATTTTCGATTTCATGTTTCAATTTTTTCGTATTAATCTAATTTCATTTTTTTCTTATTCCTCCGAAAATTATTACTTAAAATATACTTTATACCATATCAAGAATACATATATTGTGTAAAGCTTTCTTCCATTATTTATTAATTTATTATAATGATCATCCAATAATTTGTTAATTTTTTCTTTTTCAAAAAATTCCGAAACAAATTCTTCATTAAATATTTGTTTGACTTTTTTATAATACTTATCTTCTCTAATCCACATAGAAAATGGAACAGGAAAACCTAATTTTCTTCTTTTTGCCCATTCTTCAGGTATTTTTTTTATTGCTACATCTCTAAATACCTTTTTAGTTTCATTATTTTTTATAAAATATTTTGTTGGTATTTTTGAAGCTAAATTCCATACTTCTTTATCTAGAAGTGGTACTCTTAATTCTATAGAGTTTGCCATACTCATTTTATCTGCCTTTAATAAAATATCTCTTGGCAGCCAAAAATTTAAATTAATGTACATCATTTGTGTTATTTCATCTTTATCTTTTACTTCTTCATAATATGGCTTTATAATATCTGTATATTTTTTTCCAGTTTTACAATCTTTTGACAATATTTCTGTTGCATCCTTATCATCCATAATAAATGCATTACCAATAAACCTTTCACACAAAGGCTTTCCATATTCTAGTATAATAGTTTGTCCTTTAAATTTTTTCTTATTAGCAACTAAATCAGCCATTTTTTTTCTAAATTTCAATGGTAATTTTGAATATATCCTAACAAATTTATTAACATTTAATTCATTATATCCACCAAACATTTCATCAGCGCCTTCACCTGACAAAACAACTTTTACATAATCTTTAGTTAATCTAGATAAAAAATATAATGGTACTGTTGAAAGATTCGCATGTGGTTCATCTGTATGATATTGAACTTTTGGTAATATATCAAAAAATTCATCACCTGTAATCAATTTATTATAGTTTTCTGTTTCAAAAATTTTTGATAAATCTTTCGCAAATCCTGATTCATCAAATCCTGTTTTATCAAACCCTACTGTAAAAGTTTTATCTGGTTTTGCGACACTAACAACATATGATGAATCAACTCCACCAGAAAGATATGAACCAACCTCAACATCGCTTATTTGGTGGTATTTTATTGAATCTTCTAATTTTTTTTCAACTTGATTCATATAATTTTCATATGTATCTTCTTTTTGATTAAATTCAATTTTGTAATATTGATTTATTTCTATATCCCCATTTTTATATTTTATATAACTACCTGGTTTTAGCTTAAATGTATTTTGAAAAAAAGTTTCATCAAGAACAGAATATTGAAAAGTTAAATATGGTTTTAGAGCTTGTTTATTTACTTTTTTTACAAAACCAGGATGTTCAATAAAGCTTTTAATTTCAGATCCAAACATAAATGTTTTATCATCTTTGTAATAATAAAATGGTTTTATTCCAAATATATCTCTTACTCCTATTATTTCATCTTTCACAATATCATATATAACAAATGCATACATTCCTCTTAATAAATCAAATAATTTTGTATTATATTCTTCATATCCATGCACAAGAATTTCTGTGTCTGAATTAGTTTTAAATATATGACCTTTTTCTTCTAATTCCTTTTTTATTTCCTGATAATTATAGATTTCTCCATTAAAAACAACTACAATCGTTTTATCTTCATTAAACATTGGTTGTGTTCCATTACTTAAATCTATAATTGATAATCTTCTATGACCTAATGCAATTTTTTCATCAACATAGTAGCCTTCTTGATCTGGTCCTCTATGTATTATTTTATCTGCCATAAGTTTTATATATTTATTTTTTTCTTGTTTTGACAATTCATCTGAAAAACCAACAAATCCACACATACTAATATTATCTCCTCTCTTACTTTAATTAAATTTATAAAATCTAATTATTAAAAACATAACATACTTTTAAACAATTAAAAAAATTATTTATAAAATCTAATTATTAAAAACATAACATACTTTTAAACAATTATAAAAATTTTTTATAGAATCTAATTATTAAAAACATAACATATTTTAGACAATTAAAAAACTTTAAAATCAAATATAACTTGATATTAGACTAATTAAAAAATTGTTTGTACCAAATTAAAAACACATAAATAGTCCAAATTTTTCTGCTATTATCTTTTTTTAATTTATAATGTTCATCTAATAATTTAAGTATTTCCTGTTCATTAAAAAATTTTTTAGAATTTTCTGTCTGAAATTCCTCTTTAACCTTATTATAATATTTTTCTTCTTTTAACCACTCTCTAGTAGGAACTGGAAATCCAAGTTTTGCTCTTGAAGCAACTTCCTCAGGAATATTTTTCATAGCTGCCTTTCTCATTGCCATTTTTGTTGTTCCATCTGCTGTAACTTTATATTTTAATGGCAATGTAGATGCTACTTTCCATACTTCTTTATCAAGAAATGGAACTCTTAATTCCAATGAATTTGCCATACTCATCCTATCAGCCTTTAATAATATATCTCCAACCATCCAAAGATTCATGTCTACATTTTGCATTTTAACAATATCATCTTTTTCTTTTACTTCATCATAATATTTTTTAGTTATATCCTGAGGTTTAACCATATTTTCTGTGTTTTTTAATATTTTACGTTTTTCCTTATCTGTAAAAAGATTTGCATTTCCTATAAATCTCTCTTCAACTTTTTTACTGGCTCTTGCTATATAATTTTTTCCTTTAAATTCATATGGTATAATTTTACAAATTGTATTTAAAACCTTCCATACTGGTCTAGGTATTTTCATTTTGTTTAAACTAAATGGTTCATGATATATTCTATAACCCCCAAACAATTCATCTGCACCTTCTCCTGACAAAACAACTTTTACATGCTTACTAGCAATATTGCACACAAAATATAAAGCTATACAAGATGGATCTGCATGAGGCTGATCCATATAATATTGAACTTTTGGAACTGCGTCCCAAAATTCTTCATCTGTTATTTTTTTAGAATAATGATCTTGATTAATCATTTTCGCAAATTCTTGTGCATATGTTATTTCGTTATAATTATGTTTTTCATTGCCATGATCAAACCCGACTGTAAAACTTTTTTGTCCTTCAAATTGTGATGCTACATAACTTGAATCAACTCCGCTTGATAAAAAACAACCAACCTCAACATCACTTATTTTATGTGCTTCAACTGAATCCTTAAAAACGTCATTGATTTTATTTACAGCATTTTCTAAATCTAATGTTTTATCTTCATTAAATTGAATATTCCAATATTTTGTTATTTCAATATTACCATCTTTAAATTTCAAAAAATGCGCTGGTGGTAAACAGTTAATTCCTTTAAAAAAGGTTTCATTTGGAACACTATATTGAAATGATAAATAATTCTGTAATGCTTGTATATTTAATTCTTTTTTTATATCTGGATGTTCTAATATGCATTTTATTTCTGATGCAAAAATCAAATTACCGTTTGAATTAGAATAATACAATGGTTTTATTCCAAAAAAATCCCTCGCAATAAATAACTCCTTTGTGTTTAAATTATAAATTGAAAATGCAAACATACCTCTTAATTCACCAAGAATTTTTTCTCCAAAATGTTCATATCCGTGTAATATAACTTCTGTATCTGAATTAGTCTTAAAAATATGTCCTAAATTTATTAATTTTTCTCTTATTTCATTATAATTATAAATTTCACCGTTAAAAATAATAACCATTGTCTTATCTTCATTGTAAATTGGTTGACTACCTTCTTCTAAATCTATAATACTAAGCCTTCTAAACCCTAGTGAAATATTATTATCACAATGAAATCCACTGCTATCAGGCCCTCTATAAACAATTTTATCACTCATATTTTTTATAATATCTTCTTTATTTTCTTTACTTCCTGTAAATCCTACAAAACCACACATTTTGTTTTTCCTTTCATTATTACTATGATTAAATTTACTAAAAACTCAAATTTAATAAATAATATTACTTTAATATTTCTTAAGTTTTCGCGAATTTAGTATATCATTAACTTGATTATTATTAAAGTTTTTTTTCAAATTAATGAAATTTGTTTCAAAAATTATACAACTTGCAGTTATCTTGCAGAATTGCATTTAACTTTTAACTTGACGATTTTTATCAAACAATAAAAAATTTTATAATTATATTTATGAAGTTTGTAGCAAAAAGAATAATTTATAGTTGTCTTATTGATATTTGTAAAATAAATAATTCATATTTATATCTATTGGTTAATAATATTTATAGAGGTGTTATAATGATTATTTTACACAAAAAAAGAATCCTGATATTAAGTAGTTTTCTATTTTTATGTTTATTTACTTGTGCAATAACAAATTTAAAACCAAATAATACTGTCCCTACTGTTTCACTGCCTATTACAAATAAGGTAATAGTAATTGATGCTGGACATGGAACTCCAGATGAAGGTGCAGTTAGTACTAAAGGTACAACTGAGGCTCAAATTAATTTAAAAATAGCTCTAAAAGTTCAGAACTTATTAGAACAAAGCGGTGCAACTGTTATACTTACAAGATCAGACGAAAACTCGATTTGTGACTTAAACTCTAAGACTTTACGAGAAAAAAAAGTTTCAGATATTAAAAACAGAGTGGAAATAGGAAATAAATCTAGTGCCGAAATTTTTGTTTCAATACATATAAACAAAATACCTAAAGAAAAATATTCAGGCTGGCAATCATTTTTCAGAGAGGGTGATCCTGAAAGTATCAAACTTGCACAAGCAATACAAAATAGTTTAAATAACTCTATACAAAATGAACAGTCCAGAACATCACTAAAATTAGATAATATTTATATAATGAAAAAAGTAGAAATCCCTATTACTCTTGTTGAATGTGGATTTTTATCTAATCCTGAGGATGAAGAAAAAATATTAACAGATCAATATCAAGACAAATTAGCTTGGGGAATTTACACAGGAATAATTGATTATTTTATGAATAAATAGGATTATATTTCTCTAAATTTACAAATATATATATATTTATTTTATGAATAAATATAATTGTATTCTTCTTAACTTAAAAAGATATATATATTTATTTTGTATTAAATATATATATCTTTATAATTATTATTCTAATTCGAAGGCTCCTGTATATAACATATAATATTCGCCTTTATTTTTTAATAAGCTCTCATGATCTCCTCTTTCAATAATTTTACCATTACTCATAACTAATATAGCTTTAGAATTTCTTACAGTAGATAATCTATGTGCGATTACAAATACTGTTCTCCCCTCCATCAATTTATCCATTCCGTCTTGAACAATTTTTTCTGTTCTTGTATCAATACTAGAAGTTGCTTCGTCCAATATCATAACTGGTGGATTATTGAGTGCTGCTCTTGCTATTGATAATAATTGTCTTTGACCTTGAGAAAGACTTGAACCATTTCCATTAATAACAGTATCATATCCTTGTGGTAACATAGAAATAAAATCATGTGCATTTACAATTTTTGCTGCTTCAATTATTTCTTCATCAGAAGCATTTTCTTTTCCATACTTTATATTATCTTTTACAGTTCCTGTAAATAAATTAGTATCTTGCAAAACCATACCTAATGAACGTCTCAAATCATCTTTTTTTATATTCTTAATATCAATTCCGTCATAAGTTATTAAACCTTCTTTAATTTCATAAAAACGATTAACTAAATTTGTTATTGTTGTTTTACCTGCTCCTGTTGCTCCAACAAAAGCAATTTTTTGTCCAGGTTTTGCATATAAAGATATATCATGTAAAATCTCTTTTTTCCCGTACCCAAAAATAACATTTTTAAATTCAACATAGCCTCGTAATTCTATTAAATCACCTTGTTTTGTCTTCCATGCCCAATTATTTGTATTTTCTTTTGTTTCAAATATACCACCATTTTTATCCTTTTTGCAATTAATCAATACAACTGTTCCATTATCTTCCTCGGGTTTTGAATCAATTAATTCAAAAATTCTTGTTGCTCCCGCAATTGCCATTACAATAGAATTTATTTGATTTAATATTTGAGTAATTGGTTGATTAAAACTTCTTGTTAAAGCTAAAAATGATACTAATGTTCCTATTGTAATACCTGCACCAAAATTAATAGCAATTATTCCACCAACTATAGCAACTAAAACATATTCTAAATTTCCTAAACTATCACATATTGGCATTAGTATATTAACAAACTTGTTTGCTTTATAATTATTTTCAAACAATTCATCATTTAATTTGTTAAAATCCTTAATAGATTCTTCTTCATGTGTAAAAACCTTTATAACCTTACTTCCATTTATCATCTCTTCCACAAATCCATTAACATTACCAATAGATTTTTGTAAATTCATAAAATACTTTGCACTTTTTCCAGCTATTGTTTTTGTTATATTAATTATAAACAATGTTACTATTAATACAAAAATTGTTAAGGGAATGTTAATAAAAAACATTGCAATTAAAACAAATATAACGGATGTAATACAACTAATTAATTGAGGCAAACTCTGTGAAAACATTTGTGCTAAAGAATCAGTATCATTAGTATATCTACTCATTATATCCCCTGTGGAATTTCTATCAAAATAATCAATTGGTAATTTTTCCATTTTAGAAAACATTTCATCTCTAATATCTTTTTGAACACTTTGAGAAATAACTGACATTAATCTGTTATATAATAATCCTGAAATTATTCCTACAATGTAAACACAAGCCATTACTGATAGTGCTTTTAATAACCCTGAAAAATTAGGATTTAATACTCCTATTAGAGGTGTAATATAATCATCTATTAAACTCCTCAAAAAAACAGAACTAATTACAGTCGCAATTGTACTTAAACCAATAAGAATAACAACAATTATAAACTGTTTTCTATATTTGCTAATATATTTTAATAATCTTTTTAATGTTATTGTATTAATTTTTGAATTTTGTCTATTTTCTAAAGTGAAATTTTTATTATTTTTTTTACTTATTTCATTTTTTATATTTTTATTCTTATTCACTTATTGAACTTCCTTTCATTTGGGAATCATATACTTCTTTATATATAATACTTGTTTTTATTAAATCTTCATGTTTGCCAACTGCATCAATTCTTCCATTATTCATAACAACTATCTTATCAGCATCTTCTACACTTGCAACTCTTTGGGCAATAATAACTTTTGTTGTATTTGGTATTTTTTCTTTAAAAGCATTTCTAATTAACTTATCTGTTTTAGTATCTATTGCACTTGTTGAATCATCTAAAATTAGTATTTTTGGTTTTTTTAATAAAGCTCTTGCAATACATATTCTTTGTTTTTGTCCTCCTGAAATATTATTTCCTCCTTGTTCTATATATGTATTATACTTTTTCTCAAATCCCTGAATAAAATTATCTGCCTGAGCTAATTTGCATGCATTAATTATCTCTTCATCTGTTGCACTTTCATTTCCCCATTTAAGATTCTCTATAATAGTTCCTGAAAACAATACGTTTTTTTGAAGTACACATGCAACTTCATTTCGGATTGTTTTTATATCATATTTTTTAACATTTATTCCACCAACTATTACTTCTCCTTCAGTAGCATCATATAATCTAGGTATTAAATTCACAAGACTTGATTTGCTACTTCCGGTAGAACCAATAATACCAACTGTTTCTCCTGACATTATTTTTAAATTTATATTTTTCAGAACTTCTTTATCTTTTTTATTAATATAACTAAAACCAACATTTTTAAATTCAATATCTCCATTTGTCAATTTATTAATTGGATTTGGATCATTTTCTATATCTGGATTTTCTTGTAAAACTTCCGCTATCCTTTTTATTGATGTTCTAGATATTACAAGCATTACCAATACAACAGACAGCATTAATAAACTAAATAAAATTTGTATAGAGTATGTAAACATTGTCATTAATTGACCTGTTGTTAATTGTGTCATATTAGAATTAATTATTATTTTTGCACCAAACCAAGAAATTAGTATTATACATATATAAATAGCTGACTGTAATACAGGAGAATTTAAAACAATTATTTTCTCTCCCTTACTAAATTCCTTATATATTTCATTAGATATTTTTTCAAACTTATTTTTCTCTTTTTCTTCTGTCACAAGTGATTTCACAACTCTAATACCATTTATATTTTCTTCAACTACATTGTTTAGCTCATCATATTTTTTAAAAACCCTAGCCATAATAGGATAAGCATTTTTTAATATTAATCCTAATCCAAAAATTACAATTGGGATTATTATTAAAAATATTGAAGCTAATCCTTTATTTACATTCATAGCTAATGCTAAAGAAATAATAATCATAATTGGACATCTTACAGTTATTCTAATAATCATTTGAAAAGCTCTTTGTACATTTGATACATCTGTTGTTAATCTTGTTACCAAACTTGCTGTCGAAAACTTATCTATATTAGAAAATGAAAAATTTTGAACTTTGCAATACAAATCCTTTCTTATATTTTTCGCAAATCCACTTGAAGCATTTGCTGCAGTTATTCCAGCAGTCGCTCCAAAAATAAGTGCTAAAACTGATAAAACTATTAATTTCATTCCAATTCTGTAGACAGAATTCATATCCCCTACAGAAATTCCTTTGTCAATTAGTTCTGCTGTTACCAATGGTATTAGTGCTTCCATAATTACTTCTAGTGTTACTAAAATTGGTGTTATAATTGTTGGTAATTTATATTCTTTTATTGATTTAGCTAGTGTTCTAATCATTTCTGTTTCTCCTTTAATATTTTAAAATATTTAGTTATTTTACATCTTTTTTTTATAATAGTCAAATAATCTATCAGTCTATATTTTATGCTACGAATATGAAATTAATTATACATAGTATTTTATAAAATAATAATATATTTAAATGAACTAGAAAAAAATAGATAAATTTTATACATACTATTTTATAGTAGAATAATGTATTTTAACGATCTAGAAAAAATCTAGATAAATATTATACAAACTATTTTATAGAATAATAATATATTTAAACTAATTAGGAGAAATAGATAAGGACTATACAAAATATATTATAGAAATTATACTAGACCTAATAATTATTTTGTTATATAATTTAAAAAACGGAAGATGAGGAAAAAAAATGAATGATTCAAATAAAATACTTTTTCGCCAATTTGTTTGGTATATGCTTATTTTTAGCATAATAGGATTAATATTAGAAACAGCTTACTGTTTTATTACCACTGGTGTTTTAGAAAGTAGAAAAGGCCTTATTTTAGGTCCTGTTTGTCCTATTTACGGCGTAGGAGCAGTTGTAATTATTGCAGGATTAAACAGATATAAAGGTAATAAGTGTAAGTTATTCTTAATGGGAATACTTTTAGGAAGTCTTGCAGAATATATAATTAGTTTTGGTTTAGAATCTTTATATGGAAGCCGATTTTGGGAATATTCATATATGAAATATCATTTAAATGGTAGAATAAGTATTCTATATTCTCTTTTTTGGGGAATACTTAGTGTTTTAGTTATTCAAATTGTGAAACCATTAATAGATAAATATATCTGTAAAATAAAATATTTTTGGATTAATGTAATAATATTAGTAATTCTTGTTTTTGATGCTCTTATAACAATTTGGGGAGTAAATGTTTATATAGAAAGAGTTGAATTTGGAAGAAGAAAGCCTGAAAAATCTTCATATTTTGAAAGTGCTAAATATGATTTTGAAGAGATTTGTTTTTCAAATAAAATAATGTCTGCTACATTTCCAAATATGAGAATTATAGATAAAAATGGTGATGAGATATGGATAAAAGATTTAATTAATAAATAATACTAAAAAGCTTGAGTGTGAAATATCAAAATATTCGCATTCAAGCTTTTTAAAGTTTATACATGAAAATAAAAGGGGATGATAGTAACTGGAGTAATTAGTTACTTACCATATATATATAATATCAATTTATTTTGTCCATTGTGTGAACAAACTGTGAAACTTTATCTATTACATAACAGACCTTATATTATTGTTTATTATATTTATTTTAATTAATTTAATTTAATTTTTTAAACTAATAAACAGCTATCTTCCCTTTCCTACAACATCTTGTTGTAAACTTCTCCATACTTCACAACCTATTACTCCGTCTGGTGACAAACCTTTTAGTTGTTGATATTTAATTGTAGCATCTCTTGTTTGCTTTCCAAAAATTCCATCTAAACCACCTGTACTAAATCCTAGCGTATTTAATCCATCTTGAGCAATTAAGACATACACACCTTTGCTTCCTTGTCTAATTGTTGGATATCCCCCCGTACTACAAGCTGCCGGTAGAGTTCTTTTATCAAAATGAACCCAAGTCGGAGTTAAAAACTCTGGTTCTACATATGTCCAGAGTCCTGAATTAACAACACTTTCCCTAAGTTCTTCTCTTTGTTCACTACTTAGAATCTGACCTGTATCAAATGCTACTCCTGCATAATGTTGACTCTGTAAGCCATGACCACCTTCCCATGAGCGTTTAAATGCAAATCCAACTGGAATTGGTTTCCCAAATAAAAATCTCTGTCTGTTCCAAGACTGCATTGTAGCTTTAGTGGTCCAAAGAACTGAAGAACCACTTGAACCTCTAAATTCACCTACAGTAAGTGTTGAATTTACATTATACGGCATAGGCTGCAATTCTCCTCTGTAGTAAATTTCCATTCTATTACTATCACCATTATAAATCAAAATTTTTGCCATAATAAAACCTCCATAAAAATAAGTATATCTGTAAAAAACTTATGATATTAGTATATTTTATGAAATTTTATTATTTATGTTAAAGATAATTTTCTAAATTTTAAATTATTAGATTTTAAATTATTAAATTTTAAATTATCAAATTTTAAATTATTAGATATTAAATTATTAAATTTTAAATTATTAAATTTTATAAGTTATCAAACTTTTTAGTTTTTAAGTTTTCAAGTTTTATATTTTTAAATTTTGATATCGATTGATTTAATTTTAAACTTTTTTCAATACTCATTTCAATTAACGGAAGACGTGGTATACCAAAGTCATAACCATAAATGTTTAAAGCAAACTTTATTGGAATTGGATTAACTTCCGAAAACAAGTTTTCTATTAACTCCATTGAATCTAATTGCATTTTTTTAGCAATATCAGTATCTTTTTTATTATACATTTTTATCATTTGACTAACATATTTAGGTTCTATATTTGAAAATACAGATATTGCACCTATTCCGCCTAACGAAAGTACTGGTATAATTTGATCATCGTTACCTGAGTAAACTTTAAGATTTTTCCCGCACTTAGCAATTATTTTAGCAACCTGAGAAATATTTCCACTAGCCTCTTTTATAGCAACAATATTTTTTATTTTCGATAATTCTAAACATATATCTGGCTCGATATTCATGCCTGTTCTACTTGGTACATTGTAAAGGATAATTGGAAGTTTTGTTTTTTCAGCAATCATACCATAATGTGATATTAATCCTTTTTGTGTTGTTTTATTATAATATGGAGTTACAATTAACAATCCATCAACACCAATATCTTCACAATACTTATTCATTTTAATAACTTCTCTTGTGTCATTTGTACCTGTCCCTGCAATTACTGGAATTCTATTATTAACTATTTTAACTGTTAACTTTATTATCTCCTTTTTTTCTTCTTCAGTCATTGTTGAATTTTCACCAGTAGTCCCACATATTATCAAAGAATCAACACCTTGATCAATTTGAAATTCTATCATTTTTTCTAGGCATTCATAGTTAATAGAATCATTTAAAAAAGGAGTAGCTAATGCAGTTCCACAGCCTTTAAAAATCAGTTTTTCCATACTCACCTCCATAATTTATTAATAATACAGTATATTCATTCAGGCACTAAATTATATTCGGTAAATATTTCTACTCAACTTCTCTACACTTAACAACTAATCTTTGTGTTCCCGAATTTGCACAAGTTATTAAAGTAATTTCTTTTTTCCCATTTGTTAATTGACTAGTAGCACTAACATCATCTGGTTCTACTATAAATTTATTATAAACTTTGTATTCTAAAATTCTACCTGTTGAATCTTGCAGATTAACTGTATCTCCATTTTGAATTTTTGATAATTTACCAAATAATTTTCCATTATTACTATAATTATGACCCACAATGCAATAATTTCCAACTGTATTTGGTTCTCCACCCCAAAATTTATTAAGCGATATTTTTAGTAAGTCTTCTGATGTTTCAGTTAAAACTGGATATTTGATTTCTATTGAAGGTATTGTAAGAACAGAATCTACTGAGTATTGAACTCCACCTTCCGAAACATAAACACTGTATTTGTTTGTTTCTGTCAAGCTTAAATTCTGAATTTTTGAAGTTTCCATTTGAGTTTCATCATTATTTGAGTCTAACCCAACAACTAATATGTCCTCTTGAATCATTGTATCTGATGCATATCCAAAACTTATTTCATTTAAAATCTTTTTAGATACTGATTCTTCTTTTGTTCTAATGTATTCTCCATAAATATAATACAAAACTAGAACCATAATAGTAATAATTGAAATAGAAAATAAAATTTTGTATTTTTTTCTTTTTTTTCTAACAACTGGAGTATCATATATTTTATCTGAAATAAGAATTTGATTCATATTTTTGCTCCTTATAATATATGTAAATAAACTTTTAATTGTTTTTACATATTTTTTTCTTAAGATTAAATCTCCTTATTATATAATTAAATAGTAATTTTATATTTTTTTGCACATCATTTTATTTAGCTTAATTCTTGCGTTATTTTTGCAAATTGTTCTATTGTTAGGGTTTCTCCTCTAACATTACTATCTAATTCCATTTTATTTAGTACTTGTTTAAATTCTTCCTTATTTTTTACTAGTCCACCATTTGCAAGCGAATTTATTAATGTTTTTCTTCTTTGCATAAAACTTGTCTTAATTACTCTGAAAAACAATTCTTCATTTTCAATTCTTACTGGTGGTTTTTTTCTTATATTTAATTTTATAACCTGTGATTCAACTTCAGGTTCTGGTATAAATGAAGAATTAGGAACTGTCATTATACTCTCTGATTCTGCATAATAATATACACAATAGGTAATAGCGCCAGTTAGTTTGTCTCCAGGAGTAGCAATTAAACGTTGCGCTACTTCTTTTTGGATCATTACTGTAATACTTTGAATGTCTAGTTTTTCTTCTAATAATTTCATTACAATTGGTGTAGTTATATAATAAGGTAGATTTGCAACAATTTTCACATTTTCAAAATTATTATAGTTTTTTTCATTATTAATTATACTATTTAAATCCACCTTAAGTACATCCTGATTAATAATTTCAAAATTAGTGTATTGATAAAATCTCTGATTTAAAATTTCTAACATTCTATTATCAAGTTCAATAGCAATCACTTTACCGGCTTTTTCTAATAAATGCTCGGTAAGAGTCCCTAACCCTGGTCCAATTTCTATAACCAAATCTTTTTCAGTTATATTAGATGAGTTTACAATATTCTCTACAACTTCCTCATTAATTAAAAAGTTTTGTCCTAAACTTTTATTTGCAGATATATTGTATTTTCTCATTATATCCTTCGTTTTTTTATATAAATTTTCCATTTTGCACTCCCTTTATCCACATTCAAAATTATGATATTTTTTATTTATTATTTTAAATATTTTATAATTCTAAAATACTTTTTTATTGTTTATAAAACAGTATTAAATACAAATATCTCTATTTTAAATAACCAAATCAATATTCTTATAATTTATTTCTATATTATTTATCTTGAAATTATTTATCTTGATATTGTTTATCTTAATATTATTTATCTTGATATTATTTACCTTGATATTATTTATCTTAATATTATTTATTTTTATAAAATTTATTTTTTTTATTTTTATATTCATTAAAAAATCACTAATTCTTAATATAAATAAATTTTTTTATTAAAATCTCTACACCAATTATACAATAAAAAATATTATATTACAACAAAAATAGAAACATCATCAAACTATGCTAACCATTTTAATTCTAGTACTTCACCTAAATCATAAAAGACTTATAAAACAATATTGGAGTTTTTAAATAATGCTTTTATAATATCTGTTTTATATGATTTATTTTAACCCTTTTTTTATTAATATAAACTTCAATTACATCAACTCTTATAAATTTTTTTTCAAGTTTATTCTTAAACATATAATACTTTATACTATTTCTCAGATGGTTTAGTTTATTTTTTGTAACTGAATCTGCTGGTTTTCCATAATTTAAATTTCTCCTCGTTTTAACCTCTAAAAAAACAATTTCTTTATTTTCTAAATCAATAGCTATAATATCTATTTCTCCTGATCTACAATAAAAATTTTTTTCTATTATATGATAATTATTATTTTGCAAATAATCACATGCAAGTTCTTCGCCTTGTTTTCCTATCTCTTGATTAATTTTTTTAGGATATATAAAATTCTGAATGACTCCTATCTCTCCTTTTACAATTTAATATTATTTATTTTAAATTTTTTAAAATAAAAATTTATATACTGCTAGAATTATTATATTTATTAATTCTTATTTTATATAATACTTTCTATTTATTCGCTTTTTTTAAATTATTTACGATATAAAAATAATGTTGTTTATGATTTTATATCTACATCCTGTTGTCATTTCTATAATATCTTCAATCTCCAAATTTGTTAATATAGAATTAACCCTATGAACCTGTAAATCTAATATTTCTGATATATTACTAGAATCAATTTCCTGATTCTTTTTTATAGTCGTAATTACCTTTATAGTGTTTTCATCATATTGATTTAATTTAACTGTTCTATCTTTTTGTTCTTTTTTATTTTTTGATTCCAATTCTGATTTTTTCTCTTTTACACCACAAATTTTTTTTTGAGGTTGTTTTATTAGTTTTGATTCTATTTGTTCTACAAGATTTGCAATATTCAAGTACTCTATATTATTATATATTTCATTTTCCAATTTTGATATTTCTTTTTTATAAACAACATTTTCTGAATTTTTTTCTAAACTTTTTTCTAAATTTAATTCAGAATTTTTTTCTGAATTTATTCTTGAATCTTTCTCTAAATTTATTTTTGAGTCTTTTTCTGAATTTATTTTTGAATTTTTTTCTGAATTTTTTTCTGAATTTATTTTTGAATCTTTTTCTGAATTTATTTTTGAATCTTTTTCTGAATTTATTTCTGAAATTATTTTTGAATTATTTTCTGACATTTTCTCTTTTCTACAGTTTATAGTATTCAAATCATTACCATTATTTTCATATGCAAAATTTTTCAAAATTTCTTCTGGTTTTGTTACTAATATGGCTCCTTTTTTTAAAAGAGTAATTATTCCACTACTATTTTTATTATCAATACAATTTGGGATGCAAAAAACTTTTTTACCTTGTTCCCATGTATTATTTGCTGTAATTGTTGTTCCACTTCTATATGTAGCCTCTACCACTAGCGTTCCAATAGATATTCCACTTACAATTCTATTTCTATGAGGAAAATTCTTTTTTTGCATCTTAATACTAGGAGCATATTCAGATAAAACTGCACCCCCTGATTGAATAATTAATTCATACAATTTTTTATTTTCTTTAGGATATATATTCTCGAATCCACAACCTAATACTGCAATGGTTTTGCCCCCATTTTTAATTGTTTCTATATGAGCAAATGTATCTATCCCAATAGCCATACCGCTAACTATAACCAATCCTTTTTTACATAACTCTTTTGCAAATTTTCTTGATTGAATTTCTCCATATTCACTATAATTTCTTGATCCAATGATTGCAAAAAGATTTTGATTTAGTAAATTTACGTTTCCTTCAACATACAATATTTGTGGTGGTTTCTTTATTTTTCTTAATAATTCGGGATAATTACTATCTTTAATATTAATTATATGCATTTTACAATATCTCCGTTCAATTACTTTTTATAGTTTTTTTTTCTATTCAATTGCATTTGTTATTACAAAATTGCAATTATTTTTTCACTTCACCTTTAATTTTATATTTAATTCTATATTTAATTTTAAAATTTATTTTATTAAAACTGTATATTTTTTATCTAGACTTCTATATTGAATTGCTTCTAAAATATGATCTTTTTCTATATCTGTTGATTCCTCCATATCCGCAATTGTTCTTGCAACCTTTAATATTTTATTATATCCTCTTACACTTAAACCTAATTTATCGAAATATTTTTCAATAATTTTCTTACATTCATTGTTTAATTCACAATATTTTTCTATCAATTTAGGTGTTAATTCTGAATTCATAGTTATTAAATCATCAATATATCTTTTTCTTTGAATCTCTCTTGATTTATTAACTCTATTTCTTATTATTTCTGAACTTTCTTCCTTTTTTCCATTTTGTAATTCATTATAGTTTACATTACTAACCTCTATCTGAATATCAATTCTATCTAATAAAGGGCCACTAATCTTACCAAGATATCTTTTAATTGTTTCCACAGAACAAGTACATGGTTTATCAGAACCGTAATATCCGCATGGACATGGATTAAGGCTACATATAAGCATAAAATTACATGGATATGTAACACTAGAATTTATCCTACTAATGGTTATCTTATTATCCTCTAATGGACCTCTTAAAACTTCTAATGATGATCTGTTAAATTCAGGAAGTTCATCTAAAAACAAAACACCATAATGAGCTAAACTTATTTCCCCTGGTCTTGGATTCCTTCCACCACCAACTAAGGAAATTGGAGTAACTGTGTGATGTGGATTTCTAAAAGGTCTTTCTAATACAATGTTATTTTCTCCTAAATTTCCTGTTAAACTATGTATTTTTGTAATCTCTAATGTTTCCTTAAAATTTAGATCTGGCAATATACTTGGAACTCGTTGTGCCATCATTGTTTTTCCTGAACCAGGGCTTCCAATTAGCATACAATTATGACCTCCACTTGTTGCAACTTCTAAAGCTCTTTTAACATTTTTCTGTCCTTTAACATCCGAAAAATCCAACTGATATTTTTTATTTATTTTAGTATATTCAATAAAATTTCTTTTTTCTGTTTCTATAATTATTTCATTGTTCAAATATCCTACTACCTGCCTTAAATCTTGAACTGGTACAACTGTCATTCCTTCTAAAATTTCAGCCTCTCCAGAATTTTCTCTTGGCAAAATAACAGTATTCATTCCATATTTTTGTGCCTCAATACACATAGGCAAAATTCCATTAACCTTATTAATCTTACCATCTAAAGATAATTCACCTATAAAAATTGTATTATCATTTATACTATTATTAATAATTCCAGCAGCACTTAAAATCGATATTGCAATTGCTAAATCAAATGTAGACCCCTCTTTTCTTAGGTTTGCCGGTGCTAAATTAATAATTATTTTCCTACTTAAGAAATCATAACCTGAGTTTTTAATTGCAACTTTAACCCTTTCTTTGGCTTCTTTGATACTTATGTCTGGCAATCCAACAATATCTAATGATGGTAAACCTGTCGAAATATCAGCTTCCACATTAATACAAAACCCTTCCAATCCTTGAAGAGCAACGCTTTTAACTTTTGATAACATTAAAACCTCCTTTTTTTAAACTTTTTAATTTAACATAATTGAATTTTGCTTTAGAAATAAAGCATGAAATTTGAATAAAAATTTTTGACTAATTAATATATTAATAATAACAATTATTGAATAAAAAGTCAATACAAATATATTGCATTTTACACAATGTTCATATAAAATAGAAATTAGAAATTTAATGTTCATATAAAATAGAAGTTAGAAATTTAGTGTTCATATAAAATAGAAGTTAGAAATTTAGTGTTCATATAAAATAGAAGTTAGAAATTTAATGTTTATATAAAATATAAATTAGATATTTAATGTTCGCATAAAATAGAGATTTTAAATTTATGGAGAAAAGATGGTGATTAATATTGAAATCAAATAAAAAAAATATAAGACTTGATGATTATAAAAAAACGATTAAAAAAAGATCAAAATTATTTATTTTTATAGTATATTTTCTTATGTTTTTAATAATTATAAAAGTCGGTTGGCTTCAATTCGTTAATGGTTCAACATTGAAGGAAGCAGCATTAAAACAACAAACCACTAATAGAATTCTTAGCCCTAAAAGAGGTACTATATATGATTCTACTGGAAAATCTTTAGCTCTAAGTGCAGAGGTTGATACAGTAACAATAAATCCTCAAAAATTTGTAGATAAAAACTCATATGATAAAACAACAGAACGACAAAAATCAGTTTCAGAAGCTTTTTCAACCATATTTGAGTTAGATTATAATAGTGTTTACGAAAAAGTTACAAGTAATACAACATATCAAACAATCGTAAAAAAAGTTGAAGAAGATAAAATAAATAAATTAAAAGAGTGGCAGTCTGAAACAAAAATATATTCTGGAATAAATATAGATTCAGACACTAAGAGATATTATCCATATAATAATTTAGGTTCAAATCTAATTGGATTTTGTGGTGATGATAATCAAGGCCTATCTGGCCTAGAATACTATTGGGATTCCATATTAACAGGCACGCCTGGAAAAATATCTACAACCCAAGATGCCTCTCAATCATTTATTTCAGATGAGAATGAAAAATATATAGCCCCAGAAAATGGAAGCAATATAAAATTAACTCTAGATTTAAATATTCAAACAATAGCTGAGAAATATTTGAAACAAGGTGTAATAGAAAATAATTGTGATGGCGGAAATGTTATTATTATGAATCCTCAAACAGGCGATATTCTCGGAATGGCAACATATCCAGACTATAATTTAAACACACCTTTTGAACCAAATGAATCTTTATCAAAAACCTGGAACAATCTAGATAATAATTTAAAAAGCTCTGCACTACAAAAAATGTGGAAAAATACGGCAGTATCAAATACATATGAACCTGGATCTACTTTTAAGTTGATAGTAGCATCTACTGCACTTGAAGAGGGAGTTACAACTACCGATGTCTCAGGAGATTTTTTCTGTGATGGTACTGAACAGGTTGCTGAATACAACATAAAATGTACTAGCACAACTGGACATGGGCTTCAAACACTAAGACAAGCATTACAAAATTCTTGTAACCCAGCTTTTATCCAATTAGGTAAAAGAATAGGTGCAACTACTTTATATAAATACATAGAGGCATTTGGTTTATTTGATAAAACTGGAATACAAACATCTGGAGAAATAGTTGGTGTATCACATAAAATAAATAACGTTGGTCCTGTAGAACTTGCTACAATTTCATTTGGGCAGAGATTTACAATTACACCAATTCAATTAATTACATCTGTATGCGCAATTGCAAATGATGGTTATCTTATGACACCAAGAATTGTGAAAGAAATAGAAAATACTGATACTGGAACAATTACAACAATTAAGCCTAATACGGTCCGTCAAGTTATATCTTCTGAAACAGCAGCTGAAATGTGTGATATGATGGAATCTGTTGTTGTAAACGGAGGAGGTAAATATGGACAGGTTAAGGGATATTCAGTTGGTGGAAAAACTGGTACTTCTGAGCCATCACCAGATAAAAAAGAAGAAGGATATGTTGCATCTTTTGTTGCAATTTCCCCTACAGAAAATGCTGAAGTTGTTGTTCTTGCAACATTTTATAATCCTAAAGGAAAAAGCTATTATGGTAGCACTGTAGCTGCACCAGTTGCAGCACAAATACTGTCAGAAATTTTACCTTATTTAGAAATACCATCAGAGGAATCAACAAATAATATTACATCTTCTACACAATTAGGATCAAATTTTTTCACAAAAAATTTACCTGATGTTAAAAACAAGACATTTTCTGAAGCAAAAAAAATATTAGAAGATTCAGGATTTAAATGTAATTTTTCTGGAAATAATGATGAAATTATTACAGAACAGGTTCCAAAGCCTGGTGTTCCTTTATATCAAGGTTCAATTGTTAAAATATATTCAACATCATCTTCAACACGAACCTCTATACAGGTTCCAGATTTAAAAGGACTAACATATTTACAAGCCAAAAATTCACTTTCATCTAAGAATTTAAACATTAAGATTGTAGGCACATCTGGAAAAGTTATTAGTCAAGATATCACTGCTGGTTCATCAGTTGAGGAAGGAACAGTTATAACTATAACCTTACAAGAAGAATTATCTTCAACAGCAAGATAACAATTATTATAATTATTTTTATCATTAATTTACAAATATTAAAATTTTAAATTAAATACATATTAAAAAATATCGTTATTAATTATTAAATACATAATCGAGTAGAGGATAAATCTTAATGATTTTCTCCCCTCTCACACCACCACATCGTGCCGTTCGGCAATGGGCGGTTCAATTTATATTTTAATATGAACTTTTTGATATTGGTCTAGTGCAAATACTAGACCTCTTTTTCTTAATTTTTCATTATTTATTGCAAATTGTATATATCTTGTTTTACATATTTGTTGATAACTCTTCCTAGTATTAGCACAATTAAAGGCTAGTTCAGAAGACATCCCTAATTTCTGTAAACTTTCACATCTCTTGCGTATCTTTTTCCACTGTTTCCAAATTATTACCCTTATTCGAGTTCTTAATCTTTCATCAATTTGTCCTAATATGCCTTTCATATTTGCAATTCTAAAGTAATTTACCCAACCTCTAATTAAGTAATTTAATTCTTTTATCCTTCTGTCTAAGCTAATGCTCCAGTTTCTTTTAGTTAGTTGTTTTAACTTCCTTTTGAATTTTTGTATTGATTTTAAATGTGGCTTAGGTTTCCATATTCCACCTTTACTTGCCCAAAAGCTAAAACCTAAATACTTAGTTTTCATTGGTCTTGTTACTTTACTCTTTTCTGCATTTACTTTTAAACCAAGTTTCTTTTCTATCCATGCTGTTATTGTTTCTAATACTCGGTTTGCTGCTTTTTCACTTTTAACAAATATCATACAGTCATCTGCGTATCTTACAAAATTCAATCCTCTTTCTTCAAGCTCTTTATCTAGCTCATTCAGCATAATATTACTTAACAATGGGCTTAAGTTTCCACCTTGTGGCATTCCTTCTTTTGTTGCTGTTACAATCCCATTATCCATTACACCACTATTTAGAAACTTTCTTATTAATGATACTACTTCTCCGTCTTTTACTGTCCTTCTAACTATTGTTATTAATTTATCTTGATGTACTGTATCAAAGAATTTCTCTAGGTCAATATCAACTATCCAATCGTTGCCGTCGTTTAATATCTCTAATGCTTTTATGACTGCCATTTCACAGCTTCTATTTGGTCTAAAACCATAACTGTTTTCACTAAATTGCTCTTCATAAATCGGTGTTAATACTTGAACTATTGCTTGTTGTATTACTCTGTCTAAAACTGTTGGAATTCCAAGTTTCCTTTTACTTCCATTTTCTTTTGGTATTTCAACTCTACGTACTGGCTGAGGTTTATACTTTCTATTCCTGATTTGTGCTATTATTTCTTCTTTGTGTTCTTTTAAAAAGTCACATAATTCTTCAACCGTTATTCCGTCTATACCAGATGCACCTTTGTTTTGATATACTTTCTTGTATGCTTTGTTTAAGTTTTCTTTTGTTAAGATTTCGTCTAAAAGTTCCATACTTAGTTTCTCTCTTCCTTTCTTGCAGATAGATAAAACCTCGATTTTGAGTAACCCTCTGAGATACGCTCATACTCTCCTCATTAACACATTCTAATTATTATCTATCTCTTAATACTGGTAGTGAAACACTACAAATCGTTCAGTCCTTCGTATTATTTCTATTACTACTATGACCTCTGCTGACTTCTTGCAGTTAACCTTTTTCGACTACGATTTCTCGTATCTGCAAGACCTCACAGGATAAGCCGTTTAACTTTCCTCTTTTACTCGCCTAATTTACTATGCAAGGTTACGTGTATCTTTTTGGCTTTTGCTTGTTTTGTAGCATTACCCTCTTGTATAGCCTTTGTATTAGGTTTTTGTTCATCGAGCCAAGATTTTATTCCACACTTCCTTCAGTTCCACCTCACGATGGATACCTTGTGCTTCCTTAATGGTTCGTCGATACATACGCCCATAGTGGACTTTCACCACTTAGTTAAACGACAGGCATGTCGTACAAAAAAAAAAAATCGTTATTAATTATTAATAACGATTTTTTTAATTTTTTTACATATACCACAATTATTTTATAAAATTAAGTATTACTATACAAACAAAATTAATTTTATTAATATAAAAATTTCTTTTTTTACAAAATAATAAATAGTTTTATACAAATATATTTTCAAATTCTTCTGAATCTATTTTTTCTTTTTCAAGTAATAATTGAGCAACTATATGAAGTTTATCTGCATTAGCTCTTAAAATTTGTTCTGCAGAGTTATAAGCAGTTTCTATTATCTTCTTAACCTCTTTATCAATCAATCCCGCTGTTTCTTCAGAATACTCTTTTGAATGTGCAAAATCTCTTCCTAAAAATACTTCTTCTTGATTTCCACCAAGCATCATTGGTCCTATTGTATCACTCATACCATACTTTGTAACCATATTTCTAGCAATTTGTGTAGCTCTTTCTATATCATTACTTGCACCTGTAGAAATATCATTTAAAACTAATTTTTCTGCAACTCTTCCTCCCAATAATGATATAATATTTTCTTGCATCTCAGATTTAGACATAAAAGATTTATCTTCTGTAGGTCTATACATTGTATAACCTCCAGCCATTCCTCTTGGAATAATAGATATTTGATGTACTGCATCTTGAGTTGGTAAAAACCTACTAACTACAGCATGTCCTGCTTCATGGTATGCAACCAATCTATTTTCTTTTTCACTTCTAACCTTACTTTTTTTCTCTGGGCCCATTGTAACTTTTATCATAGCATCTTCTACTTCAGCCATGCCAATTTCAGCTAAATTTCTTCTTGCTGAAAGTAGGGCAGCTTCATTTAATAAATTTTCTAGATCTGCTCCTGAAAAACCAGAAGTGTTTTTTGCAATTATTCTTAAATCAACACTTTCTGACAATTTTTTTCTTTTTGAATGAACCTCTAATATTTGTTCTCTTGCTTTAACATCTGGTTGAGATACAACTATTTGTCTATCAAATCTTCCTGAACGTAACAAAGCTTTATCTAATACATCAGGTCTATTTGTTGCAGCTAAAACAATTACACCTTCATTTGGAGCAAATCCGTCCATTTCAACTAATAATTGATTTAATGTTTGTTCTCTTTCATCATGACCACCACCTAAGCCTGCTCCTCTTTGTCTACCAACTGCATCAATTTCATCTATAAAAACAATACAAGGAGCAGCTTTTTTTGCTTGTTCAAATAAATCTCTAACTCTAGATGCTCCAACACCTACAAACATTTCCACAAAATCAGAACCACTTATTATAAAAAAAGGAACTCCTGCCTCTCCCGCTACTGCTTTTGCCAGCAATGTTTTTCCTGTCCCTGGATGTCCAACTAACAAAACACCTTTTGGTATTCTTGCTCCCATTTCTGTAAACTTTTTAGGGTTCTTCAGAAATTCAACAATTTCCTCTAATTCGAATTTTTCTTCATTTACACCTGCTACATCTTTAAAAGTAATTTTGTTTTTTTCTGTTTGATTTAATACTCTCGCCTTGCTTTTTCCAAAAGACATAGATTTTTTTCCGGCTTGATTTCCAGACATAAATACAAATAAAAATGATAATAATATTATAACAAATCCACCAATTCCTACAATCATTAAAAACATAGTAAGCCATGATTCAGATTCTTGATTAACTTTTATTTGACCTACAGCCATTGGTTCTCCCAAAACTGTCATTAAATTATCTACACTTGTAATATTTACTTCTTTTTTTATATTATCATCTTTTAATTTCACTTCAGCAGTTTCACCTTTTGGCCCAATTGTAATTTCTTCAACTTGTCCAGCTTCTATATTAGTTATTAAATCTGAATAAGCCATTTTTTTAATAGCATTATCTGAAATAGATGAAACTAAAATCGTTAATATTAGTCCTATAGCTAGCCAAACAACTAAAGTTTTAATTTTATTTTTCAAATTTTTTCCTCCTTAACAATATAAGATATATTTATATATAACACAAAAGTTTCCCGTTACAATATAAATATTAATATAACATAATTATTTTTTCATTACAATAATTCAGTAAAATTAATTTTGATTATTCAAAAATGCAATTACTTTTTCACCTCATCGATTCTTCAAAAAAATTACAATTTAATAAAAAATAATATGATTATTATATATGTATATTTCACAAATTAAATTTAATTTCAACTATAGTCTATATGCTAGTTTTTTTATAAACTATATCTTTTCTGAATAATTTTAATTATTGTCTATATACTAAGTAATTTTTATAAAATAGATCCTTCCAGAATTAACTAAAATTTTAATACTTTTATTTGGTGTTAAATATTTATTTCCAATATTATTTCCACAAAGCTTAATAATATCATCAATATTTATTTTTTCTATTCCTTGAGTTGAATTTACAATTTTTTGAATTGCTAGCAAAACAATTCTTGATTTAATTACAACATTTTGTTTATTAAAACCTTTTAAATCTAAAACAATTATTTTTTTATTTTCTACATTTTGTTCTTCAATTTCTAAGCACTTAAATTTTTCTGATTTATTTTTCATTACTAGATTCTCTTGTATTTCTGATTTATTCTTCATTACTAGATTCTCAAGTATTTGTGTTTGTTCTTCTATTATTAAACCTTCAAATATATCAGCAGCATTTTTTTCTATATACTCATTTTCAGCTTTAGCAATTTCAGATAATCTTTTAATTGATGATACTATATTTGGATTAAATTCTTCTTTTATATATGGAATCAAACTATTTCTAATTTTATTTCTTGTATAAATATTTTCGTTATTTGTTTTATCTAATTTAGGTTCTAACTTATTTATTTCACAATATTTTTCAATATCTTTTCTTTCACATTCAATAATTGGTCTTATATATTTTCCATTTCTTATTGGTTCTATTCCTTTTAATCCAGAAGTACCTGTTCCTCTTATTATGTTCATTAAGACAGTTTCAACATTATCATTTAAATTATGAGCAGTAGCAATTTTATTTGAATTTGTTTTATTCATTACTTCTTCAAAAAATTCATATCTAGCTTTTCTGCCTGCTTCTTCAGTACCTATTTTATTTCTTTTTGCTAAATCAATTATATTAATTTTGTTAACAAAACATTCTATACCAATTTTTTTACAGAAATTTACTACATACTCAGTTTCTTCATCTGCTTCTTTTCTTAGCATATGATTAATATGTGAAACATAAATTTTGATATCCAACTTTTTTTTGAAATCATTAAGCAGATTTAATAAACATATAGAATCCGGACCACCTGAAACTCCAACAACTATACTATCACCTTTTTTTATTAAATTAAACTTATTAATTGTATGTAAAAATTTTTCTTCCAAATTTTCTCCTTTAACTAAAAGCCTTTAAAACTCTATTTATATATTCTTTTTTACTTATTTAATACTTTTCTAATTTATCATCTAATTTATTTAAATATCTAATATATACTTTTTTACTTACCTATTTAAATACATATATATAATATTCTTTTATACTTATGTACTGCTTTTTAATCTAGTTAACTAAAAAACTTTAAATATAAATTTAATATTCCTTATATTTATTAGCAAATTTTGTAAAATTAGCTAACCATACTAACTCTTCACTACCAATTGAACCTGATCTATTTTTTGCCACAATAATATCAGTAATGTTTTTCTTTTCTATTGTCTCTGGATTATAGTATTCTTCCCTATGTAAAAACATTACAATATCGGCATCCTGCTCTATAGATCCAGATTCACGAAGGTCAGAAAGCATTGGTTTATGATCTGGCCTTTGTTCTACAGCTCTGGAAAGCTGAGATAAAGCTACAACCGGTACATTAATTTCTTTTGCTAGTATTTTTAAAGATCTACTAATTTCAGCAATTTCTTGTTCACGGCTTCCACCTTTTCTTCCTGCTGGAGTTATAAGTTGTAAGTAATCTATAATTACTAACCCTATATTTTTTTCTAATTTTAATTTTCTACATTTTGCACGAATCTCCATAATTGAAATACCAGGTGTATCATCAATATAAATTGGAGCATCAGATAATTCTCCTGTAGCTGCTGCTAATTTACCCCAATCTTCATCTTCCAATTTTCCAGTTTGAATTTTGCTACTATCAACCATAGCTTCACTTGCAAGTATTCTGTTCCCCATCTGTTCTTTCGCCATTTCCAAACTAAATACAACTACCGGTATTTTTGATCTTATTGCTGCATTAGAAGCAATATTTAAGGCAAATGCCGATTTTCCCATAGCTGGTCTTGCTGCAATCAAGATTAGCTCTGAATTATGAAGACCTGCTAATTTATAATCTAAATCTCTAAAACCTGTTGGAACACCAGTAATATGTTGTTTTCTATTATATAGTTCTTCCAATTGAGCTAATGATTCTATTAATATTTCCTTCATAGCAGTATAGCCTTTTTGATTTTTCTTTTGCATAACATTAAAAATTTTTTTCTCAGCACTATCCATAATATCATCAACTTCTTGGGTAGGATCATATCCCAAAGTAATTAGCTCATTTGCAGTTCTTATTAATGTTCTTAATGTTGACTTTTCTTCTACTATTTTTATATATTTATCAACATTTGCTGTTGTTGGAACTCTTTCTGGTAATTCCGCTAAATACTCTAGCCCACCAACCGCGTCTAATTTTCCCATAGATGATAATTCAGATTTCAAAGTTATTATATCAATTGGTTCTGCACGATTATACAGGTTTAATACTGCCTTATAGATTAATCTGTTATCTTCTCTATAAAAATCTTCTTCTTTTAATACTTCAATTGCCGATATAACAGAATCTTTATCTGTTAACATACTTCCTATTACTGCTTGTTCGGCTTCCAAATCATGTGGTGGTATTTTACTTAAATCCATTTTAACAGCTCCCTTTTTTCTTTCCTATTTTTTTGTCATTTGTTTTTTAAATAAAATTCTTATAATAGAAGTATTGTTTTATATTTTAATTTAGAAAACAATAAATACTAAAATATTCTGCTATTTTCAATTTTTCTTAAAAAGAGCAATTAAAAATTTTTACTAATGTTTTATATACCAAAACATAAATTTAATTATATATTTGTATTTCTAAATATTTTCAAATAATCTTTTTTAAAATTATTCTGATACAACATTTACTTTTAAAACTGCGTTTACACCTTCAAATAATTTTACATTAACATTAAAAACACCAAGATTCTTAATTGTTTCCTTAACTTCTATTTTCTTTTTATCCACTTCTATTTTAAATTGATTTTTTAGATTTTCTGATATTTCTTTTGCAGTTACACCTCCAAAAATTTTACCACTTTCACCTGACTTCACTTTTATAATAAGAACAATTTCATTTATTTTCTGTTTGATTTTTTCAGCGTTTTCTTTTTCTGTATTTTTCTTAAACTGTTGAGAATTCTTTTTTGCATTCAATTTGCTCATATTTTCTGTATTTGCTTCTACTGCAAGATTTTTTGGAAACAAAAAATTTCTTGCATATCCATCACTTGCTGTTATTACTTCATCTTTTTTTCCAACGCCTTTTATATTGTCTAATAAAATTACTTTCATTTTATCTCCTCCTTTTGCTTACACTATTTTACACTATATACATAAAAAAAGCAAGGTATAGCCTTGCCTAATTTAGTATTAAGAATACAATCTCATATCCCAAATACAAAAATAATAATATAATATGAATATTTAAATCTAATTTTATTATTATATCTATATTTTTTATTTTATTAAAATATATTAGTATTATAGACCTTAAAATTATATTCAATAAAATAACAATTATTATCACACCAAAAAAATTTAAAACATAAGTTGGATCTGCAAACACCTCTCCTATATTTTTTATATATCTTGTACCACCACAAAGTGGACATTCATTACCTGTTGTTTTTAAGTAAACACATTGAGTTAAAGTTGGATTAATTCTTTCAATACCAAGCGAAATTACAGGAAAAAGAATTACATATATAGCTAATATAATTAATGTTAAATTAGTATATTTATAATTCTTTTTCATTATATCTAATATTTTTTTATAAGCTGTAATTATAATCATAAGATGTATTTATGCTATTTAATTCATTTGCAATATTATTCAACTCATTTGTTGAACTTGCAGCAGCAGCAATAAATATTATGTAATATCCAATTATTATAACAATAGATATCGCACATAAGATTACTCCTGCTAATGGTATTCCCTTTTTCTCGCCTGATTTACTTTTCTTTGCTAAATCCACAATACCTAATATTAATCCAACTATAGCAGGTATTAATGCTATTATACCGCATAATGGTATAAATCCAAGTATTAATGCTATTATTCCTATAACTAGTGAAGCTGTTCCCATATATAATCCTCCTTTTACTTTTATATAAGTATTTTATCTTATCTTATAGAAATAGTCAATAAATTATAATTTAAACTTTTGAAATTAAAAAATTTGCAATTACTTTTTCACTTCAACAAATTCATAAATTTTACAAATATCATATATCTTATAAAATTGTGTTGAACTTAATAAAAATTTTCACCTTATAAATTATTGACAATTACAACTACTATTTGTAATTGCTTTTAAATTTTCACCTGACAAAATTCTTAAATTAAAAAAGAGCCTTCCTAAGAAAGCTGCTTTATAAATTATTTTAATATTTTTATTTTTCCTATTAATGGAACTTCTTTTTCTTCTTCTTGTATTGCATATATTAATCCCATTACCCAGCAAACAAAAACAAATATTCCAGCTATCCATCCAATAAATGGAATCCAGCTTAAAAATGCAAATAATGCTATAACTAATGCTTGATTAATGTGGAATTTAGCCCCTTCTTTGTCTCCTGCAACTAATGCTATAATTAAACCTATCCAAGTTAAATATGCAACTATACCTGTTACTTTTTTATCCATGAGTTTATCCCCCTTCGATTTTTTAAATTCTCTAAAAGAATTCTAAATAAACAATATCATATTTACTATTTTTTTTCAATACTTTTTGACAATTTTCTACAAAATCATTTTTTTCTTTTACAATTGCAGTTAATGTTACAAAATTGCAATTACTTTTTCACTTCACCAAATCATTTTTTATCTTTTACAATTGCATTTGTTATTACAAAATTGCAATTACTTTTCACTTCACAAAAAATAAATTTATGCTAAAGGACTAATGCATAAAGTTTAGAATACTGAGAATAATATCTATTAATTTTCTGAAAAATATTCTTTAATTTTAGATATTAACTCTTTTTTTACCTCATTAATATTTTTTCCATCAACTTGTGCTCCTGCTAAGGTAATATGACCTCCACCACCTAGCTTTTCAAGTATAACCTGAACATTTATATCTCCAATGGATCTTCCACTGATACAAATTTTGTCTCCTAACCTACCAATAACAAAAGCTGCTGTAATATTACTAATTGTTAACAGTTCATCTGCTGCTTTAGCACAAATAACATTAGAATCCTTTTCGATTTCATCATATATAGAAATTGCAATTGAATCATATATTATTTCTGAATGAGCTACAATTTCTGAAATAATATTATATGTTGATAAATCACTTTGAAACCACTTTTTAACTTTTATAATATCAACACCACATTTTCTTAAAAAAGCAGCAGCTTCAAATGTTCTAACACCAGTTTTAAAAGTGAAATTTTTAGTATCCATCATTATACCAGCATATAAAACTTCAGCCTCAAATTCAGATAATTTTATATTTTTTTCTGAGTACACAATAAGTTCTGTTACAAGTTCAGACGCTGAAGAAGCATATACTTCTTGAAAACTAAGGGTTACATCTTCTATATAATCTGTACTCATTCTATGATGATCAATAACAACAATTTTATTTGTTTTTTCTAATAGTTCTGGAGCTTCTACATATGATTTTTTATGAGTATCTACAATAACTAGTAAAGTCTTGGAATCAACTAATTCTATCGCCTGGTCTCTATTAATAAATACACCATTATATTTATTAGATTTTTCTATTGAATCTATCAAACTACTTAGACCTATTCCAAAAGTTTCATTTACAATATTTGCCTGTTTTCCATTTTGCTCTACTATTCTATAGATACCTAAACTAGAACCTATAGAATCAATATCACCATTTGTATGCCCCATTATTATTACATTACTAGATTCTTGAATTAGCTCCTCAAGAGCATGTGCAAATATTCTTGCTTTTACCTTTGTTCTTTTTTCTATTTCCTGAGTTCTTCCTCCAAAAAAAACATATTTTCCATTACGTCTAATAACTGCCTGATCTCCTCCTCGACCTAATGCAATATCAATTGCGGCTTGTGACAATTTGTATTTTTCATAATTTGATTGTCCTTCACATGAAACTGCAATACTCAATGTCGCTTGCATTTTACCTGATGTATCAATTGATTTTATAGTATCTAAAATATTGAATTTCTTATCCTCTATTTCCAATAAATTTTTTTGTTCACAAATCCATACAAAAGTATCTCTATCAGATTTTATAACAAGTCCTTCAAATGATGTTATCCAATCAAATATATTTTTTTCGATTTCAGCAATAACTCTTAGCCTTTCCTCATCTGATAGTCTCTGCATAATTTCATCGTAATTGTCTATCATAATAATTCCAATATAATTTTTAGAATCATTATATTCTTTTAAAAATCTAATATTTTCAGTTTCATCAATAAAATATAATGTTGCAATATATTCTTTTTCAATTTTTTTGTCTTGACCACTATTTTTAGTTTTTGCATATTCACCAATTACTTTGTATTTTTTTTCCCCTATTGATATTCTTTTTTCTATTTGATTATTTTTTTTATTTCTTGAATTTTCAATTTCAAGTTTTATTTCTTTTATAACATCATCTAATATTGTATATATCTCAGTGCTATCAAATTCATACAAAAATTTTGGACTTTTCCACACTATTTCCCCAGTTGTCTCTATTATAATTAAAGGGAAAGGTGAGCTTACCAAAGAATTTTTTACAGATTTATCTATATTATATTTTAATTCTTTTATTTTCTCTAAGATCTCTTTTTTCCTTTTTTTGTTTGCCCAAAAAGTATATGCAATTATAATTGCATATACTATAATAGATGGCATTATGTAATTTGGTTTATAAATACATAATATCACTAATAATAATGCTATCATAACCAAATATTTTTTTGTTCTTGAAACTAAAATATCGAAAAAATTTATATTATTATCAGACATTTAACTCTCCTTTTTTTATGCACGAATTGTTCATTTTCCAATATAATGATCATTGCAATATTACATAGAAAAAACTTTAATAAAAAATATGTATCAACTATGAATATAAACAAATTTGCAATGTTAATTATATCCTTTTTAGAATAATAATGTAGTGATTAATTAACTATTACTAAATTATATTTTTTGGTCTTTGTAAGATTAATTAACTATTAATAAATTATATTTCATTTGATCTTTGTTAGATTAATTATCCATTACTAAATTATATTTTTTGATCTTTGTTATATTAATTAACTATTTAGCAAATTTATTCCCTTTTGAACCTTTTGTTCCACCGAAACTTACGTTACTTAATATATTACTATCAAATGAATAATTTAAGTTTTGTTCTTGTCTTTTTCTTTGTAGAGCATATTCTAAAACTTTGTTAAGCATATCTTTATATTGCATTCCTGATGCTCTCCATAAATGGAATGATAAACATCCAGGAATTGTATTTAATTCATTAACATACACATTACCATCTTCTTCATCAATAATAAAATCTATTCTTATTACACCTGAACACCTCATAACTTCAAATGTTTTTTTAGCCATTTCTTGTATAGTATTTTTCATATCTACACTTATATCAGCTGGCAATTTCAAACCAGAAACATTCATTCCCTTTGAACCACCAATCTTTTTTCCGCCTGATACATATTTGTCTTTATAACTTAAAATTTCTTCTGTTTTTATTGGTTCTTCACATTCAGAAGTAAAAATTTCTTGATCATATCCAAGAACAGAGCAATTTATTTCTCTCATTTTAATTACTGCTCTTTCAATCAAAATTCTTTTTGAATATCTAAAAGCATCCTCAACATTATTTTCTAGTTCATTTCTATTTTTTGCAATAGCTATTCCAACACTAGATCCAGAATCAACAGGTTTAACTATTACTGGATAATTAAATTTTTCTTCTATTTTTTCATACAAATTTTCTTCAAATTCACTAAAACATAAGCATTCTAATATATTTACATTGTTTTCTTTTAACATACATTTAGTAACATATTTATCCATACTCATAGCTGATGATAAAATATCACATCCAGTGCATGGAATATTCAATGTTTTAAAAAATCCAAATAATGCACCACCTTCAACTTCTGTTCCATGAACAATTGGAAAAGCAATATCAAAATAGTCATATTCTTTTTTAGATAATATTCCCGCTTTTTCCTTTATTATTAATCCTTTACCATTTTTACTTGTAATTGTAATTTTTGTACTTTTTTCCAATAAATTTTTTATATCTTTATAATTCTCAACATTTCCTATTTCTTCCCCAACATACATTTCATTGTTTTTTGTCATGTATACAGGTATAACTTCATATATTTCCCTATCTATATTTTCTATCGCTTGTAAAGCAGTTATAACAGAAACTTCATGTTCCACACTTTTCCCACCAAAAAATACACCTAATTTAATCTTCATTTTCTCATTTCCTAACATCAAATATTTAGATTTTAAGGCTAAATCTATAAACCAAATACTATACTAATAATTAAATTGCAAAATCTATTGCACCACATATAATACTTATATATATTTTGATATACATATACAAAATATCTGTGATGGTACTGAACAGGTTGCTGAATACAATATAATTAGACTTATTTTTTTAACAAAATATATAAACCAAGTATTATAATTAAACTTATTTTTTAAAATATTCAAACCAAATACTTTACTTATATTTATGATATAAAATTTATAAAAATTATTTTAATTATAATTATCAGGCAAATCATTTTCTAATAAAATAATTTTTATACCTTGTGGATTCATCATTTTAACTTCATTTACAGCTTGTTCTGGACTATCAACTACATGAACTTTTTTCATATCAAAATCAGTTGATTTTATTCCTTCATATATAGGTTTCGAGTGATTTTTTCCAACAAGAAAAATATAATCACATTTTCCAGCTGCATATTTTCCTAATTCAAAATTATATTTATTTTCTTCAGAACCTAATTCAATTAAACCTGGTGTTACAAGAATTTTAATACCTTTAAACTCTGACAATGTATCTATTGCCGATTTTGAACTAACCGGGTTTGAATTGTAACTATCATCTATTATCAGAAATTCACCATTTTTTATTAATTGCAATCTATGTTCAACACCCTTAATTGTTTTTACTTGTTTAACAATTTCTTTATGTGGCACTTTAAAATAATCCGCAACAGCTATTGCTCCAGCGAGATTAACGCAATTATGTTTTCCTAAAACTTCTGTAGTAAATCTTTCATCAAAATTATCAACAGAAAAATGAACACCTTTTTCATCAGCTGAAATATCATAAGCATTATAATCTATATTATCATCTGACCCTGCACCATATTTAATACATTCATATTTTTCTGCTTGTTTCAAAATATATTCATTACTACAATTAAGAAATACTTTTCCACCATTTTCCATTACAGAATCTGCTAATTCAAACTTTGTTTTAATTATATTTTCAATACTCTTAAAACTTTCTAAATGTTGAGGTCCTATAGAAGTTATAACTCCATATTTAGGTTTTACTATATCACATATTTCTTTAATATCATTTAATTTTGTAGCACCCATTTCACAAATAAATATTTGATGTGTTGCTTTTAACTCTTCTCTTATGGTTTTTACTACACCAAGAGTCGTGTTATAGTTTTTAGGAGTAATTAAAACATCATATTTTTGTGACAAAACACTATATAAATAATTTTTAAAACTTGTTTTACCATAACTCCCTGTTATCCCAATTATTATAAGATTTTTATGTTGTTCTAATATTTTTTTTGCACTATTTATGTAGTATTTCTGTAATAGTTTTTCAATTGGTAAATTACAAATATTTGCAAAAACGACTATTAATGGAATTAGAATATATATAATTCCTATTTTAATTGAATCATCAAAAATAGGTATTAATATTAGACCAATTATAATCAATACAATTGTAAATATTTGTCTTTGAACTCTCTGCGTAATTTTTAATTTAATTTTTACTTTTTTGTTTTCTCCATTACATATTATATTAATTAATGCAAGCATTATTGTTATCAGATATAAATCTTTATTTATACTTAATACTAAAACCCCTAAAAATACTGGCAATGTTTTATAAATAATATTTACAATATTTGTTTGTATCCACTTAAAATGTTTTTTTGTTTTATACGAATTTAATTGGAACATGTGTAAATTGTATTTTGCAAATAAAATAATATTTGAAAAATATAAAAAAATAATAAATGTTTCTATTTTCTGATTCATATTTTACCATAAAATCAATCTTTTCTATATTCTAGATTGATTCCTTTCTTCTTTATTAACTTTAAAATTTATTCTAAGAACTTAAAAATATCTTTATCTCTTAATTTAAAGGTAAATAAATGATTCTACTTTTATAAATAATACCTAACAGATAATTTATTTTATCTTAAAAAAGCATCAATAATTTTGTTAACATATTGAGTTTGTTCAATAAATACAAAATGAGATCCATTTCTTATTTTTACCAATCCAGAATTCTTTATCAACTTATTCATTAAAATACCGTCTTCAATTGGTGTTTCTGTATCATTTTCTCCCCAAATTAGTAATACCTCATTTTTAATTTCTGGTAATAGATTTGTTAAATCTTCGTTAACTGCCTTTTTCATACATTCTTTCATAACAGGACTTGCATTTCTGTAATCAGAAGAACCTGATCTACTAATAAATTTATCTAACAGATCTGGAAAAGCCTTTTTAACAATTTTATTTGAAAGTATTTTCTTACCTATTTTAAATGTTCTAATTTTCATTTTTTTATTAAAGCTTAATTCATGTTTTATTCCTGCACTACCTATTAATATAACTTTTTCAATTTCAAAATTCAAATCTTTTCTATTTAGCATTTTAATAATTACTCTTCCACCAAAAGAATGTCCTATTAAATTCACTTTTTTAATTTCCATTTTCTCAATGAATTCTATAATAAATTCTACAAAATCATCTAAAGACCATCCTTTTTCTGGTTCATCCGATTTACCAAACCCTGGTAAATCTAGTGCAAATACTTTTGCATATTTAGCAATATTATTTGTAATTCCCTTATACAAATCTATATTTGCTCCCCAACCATGTAACAATAAATAGTTATCACCTTCCCCATTTACTGTATAATTTATATTTATATCTTTTATTTTAATTCTCATAATTATATCCTTATATAGTTTATTTAGATTTTAAGGTTTTATCTATAAACCTTCATTAGATTAATTATATTTATTATTTATTATTTATATATGCTTTTTCTAATTTATATAGATTATAATTTTTTTAAAAAAATTTTTACTTCTCATTTTTAAACTAATCAACATATACAATAATAATATCAAATTACATGAAAAAAGTAAACCAGAAACTTAAAATTTCTGGTTTACTCTTAAAATATTATTACAATTATTAATACTATAAATTTAGTTACTAGTACTACATTAATAATTTTTTAGTTACCTTCTGATGCTGCAACTGTTTCAATTTCAACTTTTGATTGTTCTTCTACTTCAATTTCAGATTCAGATTGAACTTCATTTTGTTGTATACTTGGATTCAAATCTTGATCCTCAGTATTTATTTTTGTATCTAAATATCTTTTCATTCCAGTACCTGCTGGTATTAGTTTACCTATAATAACATTTTCTTTTAATCCTATTAACTCATCAACCTTACCTTTAATAGCAGCTTCTGTAAGAACTCTTGTTGTTTCTTGGAATGATGCTGCTGATAAGAAACTTTCTGTTGCAAGAGAAGCTTTTGTTATTCCTAACAATACTCTTTTTCCTTTTGCAGGAGTTTTCCCTTCAGCTATTATTTTATTATTTGCGTTTTCAAACTCATACATATCAACTAATGAACCAGCAAATAATGCTGTATCTCCATTATCTTCAACTCTTACTTTTTTAAGCATTTGTCTTGCAATAACTTCAATATGTTTATCATTAATATCAACACCTTGGTTTCTATATACTTTTTGAACTTCACGAGTCAAATAATCAAATACACCTTCTGGTCCTTTAATTCCAAGAATTTCTCCTGGATTCATTGAACCTTCTGTTAATGGATCACCTGCTTGAATTTCATCACCATCTCTAACACGTAATTTAGAACCAAATGGAATAATATAAGTTTTAGCTTCTTCTTTTCCTTTAATAACAACTTCTTTTCTGTTTTTAATATCACTAACACTTATTTTACCATCTATTTCTGCCATGATAGCCAATCCTTTTGGTTTTCTAGCTTCAAATAACTCTTCAACCCTTGGAAGACCTTGAGTAATATCAGCTACACCGGCAACACCACCTGAGTGAATTGTTCTCATAGTTAACTGAGTACCTGGTTCACCAATTGATTGTGCAGCAATAATACCTATAGATTCACCAATATTTGCTCTTTCTCGAGTTGCTAATCCCATACCATAGCATTTAGCACAAACACCATGTTTTGTTCTACATCCTAAAACTGTACGTACTTCAACCTTATCTATTCCTGCTCCAACTATTTTTTCTGCAATCTCTTCAGTTATCATTGTTTCTTCATCAACCATAACTTCCTTAGTTATAGGATTTAGTATTGGGTGCAATGGATATCTACCTAGTAATCTTTCTTCTAATTTTTCAACTACTTGATTTCCATCTTTTATATCAGACATTATCATTCCTTCAGTTGATCCACAATCTTCTTCTCTAACAATTATATCTTGTGCAACATCAACTAATCTTCTTGTTAAATATCCTGAGTCAGCTGTTCTTAAAGCAGTATCAGATAATCCTTTTCTCGCTCCATGGGCAGCAATAAAATATTCTAATGCACTTAACCCTTCCCTGAAACATGAAGTAATAGGAATTTCTACTGTTTTACCTGTTGTACTAGCCATAAGTCCACGCATACCAGCAATTTGTTTTAACTGGTCAAGATTTCCTCTGGCTCCAGATTCAGACATCATGAAAACAGGATTTAAACTATCAAAGTTTTCTTTCATTGCATCTTTTACTAAATCTGTTGCTTTACCCCAAACTTTAATAACAGCATTATATCTTTCATCATCTGTTATCAAACCTCTTTTATATTGTTTAGTTATATCATCAATTTGTTTTGTAGCATCTGCTAGTATTGCTTTTTTTGCCTCTGGTACCTTAACATCACTAACTGAAACTGTTATAGCACCAATTGTTGAATATTTGTAACCAGTTGATTTTATATAATCTAGTAATTCGGCTGTTCTACTTAAACCATGAATATTAATAGCTTTTTCTATTATTTTACCTAGGTTTTTCTTTGTAACTGTGAAATTAACCTCAGGCTCAAATTCATTTTGTGGTATTGTTCTATCAATAAAACCAAGATCTTGAGGAATTCCTGTATTGAAAATTATTCTACCAACTGTTGTTTCAACTTTAGAGAATTTTTCTATTCCATTTACAATTTCACCTAATCTAACAAATACTTTAGCATGCATTCCTAAATCATTATTTTCATAAGCAATAACAGCTTCTTCAGGTGATGCAAAATAATTTCCTTGCCCTGGTTCTCCTTCAACATCCATAGTTAAATAGTAACTTCCAAGTATCATATCTTGTGTAGGTACTGTAACAGGTTTACCATCTTGTGGTTTTAAAAGGTTATTTACTGAAAGCATTAAATATCTTGCCTCAGCTTGTGCTTCAGGAGACAACGGAACATGTATAGCCATTTGATCCCCATCAAAGTCAGCATTAAAAGCTGTACAAACTAATGGATGCAATTTAATTGCTCTACCTTCTACTAAAATCGGTTCAAATGCTTGAATACCAAGTCTATGTAGTGTAGGAGCACGGTTTAACATTACTGGATGATCTTTAATTACATCTTCTAATATATCCCATACTTCTGGTCTTAATCTTTCTACCATTCTTTTAGCATTTTTTATATTATGGGCAATTCCACGTCCAACAAGTTCTCTCATTACAAATGGTTTAAATAATTCAACTGCCATTTCTTTTGGAAGACCACATTGATAAATCTTAAGTTCAGGTCCTACTACGATAACCGAACGTCCAGAATAATCAACCCTTTTTCCTAATAAGTTTTGACGGAATCTACCTTGTTTTCCTTTTAACATATCAGACAATGATTTTAATGGTCTATTTCCAGCACCTGTAACAGGTCTTCCACGTCTTCCATTATCTATTAATGCATCAACAGATTCTTGTAACATTCTTTTTTCATTTCTTACAATAATTTCTGGAGCACCTAATTCTAATAATCTTTTTAATCTATTATTTCTGTTTATTACTCTTCTATATAAATCATTTAAATCTGATGTAGCAAATCTACCACCGTCTAATTGAACCATTGGTCTTAATTCTGGCGGAATAACTGGTACTACATTCATAATCATCCATTCAGCTTTATTTTCAGACAATCTAAAAGATTCAATAGTATCTAATCTTTTAACTATTTTTGCTCTTTTTTGTTCACTTGCTTTTTTTAATTCTTTTTTCAAGCTTTCAGCTAATTTATCTAAATCAATTTCAGCTAATAATTTTTGTAATGCTTCAGCACCCATTTCAGCTTTAAAAGAACCTTTTCCATATTTTTCAACAGCTTCATGATAATCTTTTTCACTTAATACTTGAGCTTTTATTAAACCTGATGTACCTTTATCTGTTACTATATATGAAGCAAAATAAATAACTTTTTCAAGACTTCTTGGAGAAATATCTAGCATTAACGCAACTCTACTTGGAATACCCTTAAAGTACCAAATATGAGCTACAGGAGCAGCTAATTCAATATGTCCCATTCTTTCTCTTCTAACTTTTGCCTTTGTTACTTCAACACCACATCTATCACAAACAATACCTTTATATCTTACTCTTTTATATTTACCACAATGACATTCCCAGTCCTTTGTTGGTCCAAATATTCTTTCGCAAAACAATCCGTCTTTTTCAGGTTTTAATGTTCTATAATTTATAGTCTCTGGTTTTTTAACTTCGCCCTTTGACCATTCTCTAATTTTTTCATCTGATGCTAATCCTATTTTAATTCTATCAAAAATATCTAATTCATCCATTAAGATGGAGCCCCCCTCAATTTGTTTTTTGGTGCATATTTTTTTCACTTTTGAGATATACACCGCTGCACAATTCTATAGATTGAATCTCAAAAGTTACTTAATATACTATTTAATTATTTTTTAAAGAGAACTTTATTCCTCAATTTCTTCCAAGTTTTCTTCTATAATTTCTTCCAAATCTTCATCTTCTAATATATCTTCTTCATAATCATCTTGTTCTTCTATCATTTCTAAATCTTCATCAGTTTCAATAAAGCCTTCTTCTAATTCAGTTTCATCAAGGATTTCTTCATGTTTATCTAAATTAAAAGTAATTCCATCTTCAACATTTTCCTTGATTTCTAACTCATTATTTTCTCCTGCAAATAAACGAACATCTAATCCTAAAGATTGAAGCTCTTTTATAAGAACTTTAAAACTTTCTGGAACTCCTGGTTCAGGAATATTTTCTCCTTTTACAATAGCTTCATATGTTTTAACTCTTCCAACAACATCATCAGATTTAACTGTTAACATTTCTTGTAATGTATAAGCTGCACCATATGCTTCTAATGCCCAAACTTCCATTTCTCCAAAACGTTGTCCACCAAATTGTGCTTTACCACCTAGAGGTTGTTGTGTTACTAAAGAATATGGTCCAGTTGAACGAGCATGAATTTTGTCATCTACTAAATGGTGTAATTTTAACATATACATAACACCAACAGTAACTGGGTTATCAAATGCTTGACCTGTTCTTCCATCATATAATGTAGTTTTTCCATCTTTTGATAATCCTGCTTGTTCTAATAATTCTTCTATTTCATAATCTTTTGCTCCATCAAATACTGGTGTAGCAACATTCCATCCTAATACTCTTGCTGCCATTCCTAAATGAACTTCTAAAACCTGACCTAAATTCATACGTGAAGGAACACCTAATGGATTAAGTACTATATCAACTGGTGTACCATCTGGCATAAATGGCATATCTTCTTCAGGTAATATTCTAGAAATAACACCTTTATTTCCATGACGTCCTGCCATTTTATCTCCAACAGAAATTTTTCTTTTTGTTGCTATATAACATCTAATTACTTGATTTACTCCAGGGCCTAATTCATCAGAATTATCTCTTGTAAATATTTTAACATCTACTATTGTTCCAGCTTCTCCGTGAGGTACACGAAGTGAAGTATCTCTTACTTCTCTTGCTTTTTCTCCGAAAATAGCACGTAACAATCTTTCTTCTGCAGTTAATTCTGTTTCACCTTTTGGTGTAACTTTACCAACTAATATGTCTCCTGGTCTAACTTCTGCACCAATTCTAATTATTCCATTTTCATCAAGATCTTTAAGTCCATCATCACCAACATTTGGAATATCACGTGTTATTTCTTCTGGCCCTAATTTAGTATCACGACATTCACAATCATATTCTTCTATATGTATTGATGTATAAACATCTTCTTTAACTAATCTTTCACTTATTAAAACAGCGTCTTCATAATTGTAACCTTCCCATGTAGCAAATGCTATTAGAACATTTCTACCTAATGCCATTTCACCATTTTTAGTTGATGGTCCATCAGCTAGTAATTCTCCTTCTTTTACTTTTTCTCCTCTAACTACAACTGGTCTTTGATTTATACAAGTTCCTCCATTTGTTCTTTTAAACTTACGAAGTTTATATACATCAACTTTATTATCATTAGTTCTAATTCTAATTTCATCTCCAGTTACTTTTTCTACTATACCTTCATTTCTTGCAACAACTGTAATTCCTGAATCTTTTGCCGCCTTATATTCTATACCTGTTCCAACTATTGGTGATTCAGAAATTAAAAGTGGTACTGCTTGACGTTGCATGTTAGAACCCATTAATGAACGCTTAACATCATCATGCTCTAAGAAAGGAATCATTGCAGCTGCAACAGATACAAGTTGTTTTGGAGATACTTCAACATAATCAACTCTTTCTCTGTCTACTTCTGTAATATCTTCTTTAAATCTTACTTTAATTCTTTCACTTATAAATTTTCCTTGTTCATCCAATGGTTCAGAAGCCTGAGCTATAATATATTTATCTTCTTCATCTGCTGGCATATATTCTATAATATCTGTTACTATTCCTGTTTCTTTATCTACTTTTTTATATGGAGTCTCAAGGAATCCATATTCGTTTATTACAGCAAAAGATGAAAGTGCTGATATAAGTCCAATGTTTGGACCTTCAGGAGATTCAACTGGACATAATCTACCATAATGAGTATGGTGAATATCTCTAACCTCGAATCCCGCTCTTTCTCTTGTAAGACCACCAGGCCCTAATGCAGAGATTCTTCTTTTATGAGTCAATTCTGAAAGTGGATTTGTTTGATCCATAAATTGTGACAATTGAGAACTTCCAAAGAATTCTCTTATTGAAGAAGTTATAGGTTTTGTATTTATTAATGTTTGTGGTGTTATAACATCTAAATCTTGTACTGTCATTCTTTCACGTACTACTCTTTCAAGTCTTGTTAAACCAATTCTAAATTGATTTTGTAGTAATTCGCCAACACATCTTATACGTCTATTACCTAAATGGTCAATATCATCAACTTCGCCTAAACCATGTTCTAGGTTTAACAAATAGCTTATTGATGAAATAATGTCTTCATTTGAAATTGTCTTTGAAACTAATTCTTCAAATCTCTCTTCAATTACTTTTGCCAATTCAGCTTCTTCAGTTGTATCTATTATAGATTTTAAAACAGAATAATTTACATATTCTTTAACATGTAGTTTACTAATATCAATATTTGTAACGAAATCATGAATGTTTACAGTTCCATTACCTATTACTCTTACTTTTTTATCATCAATTTTTAAATCTACTATATTTAATCCAGTATTTTGAATTTGATTTGCAATTTCTGCTGAAATAACAGTATCTTTTTCTACTAATAACTCTCCTGTTGTAGGATCTATAATATCTTCAAATGCGATTTTTCCAGTAATTCTTGTTGCCAAACATAATTTTTTGTTGAATTTATATCTTCCAACTTTTGCTAAATCATATCTTCTTGGATCAAAAAACAAACCATTAAATAAGTTTCTAGCAGCATCAACTGTTGGAAGTTCCCCTGGTCTTAATTTTTTGTATATTTCTACTATTGCTTCTTCAGGTGTTTTAATTGTGTCCTTGTTTATTGTTGCAATAATTTTTTCATCTTCTCCAAACAAATCAATTATTTCTTGATCTGTTGTAATTCCAATGGCTCTTAATAAAGATGTTACAGGTAATTTTCTTGTTCTATCTACCCTAACATTTACTATGTCATTTGAATCTGTTTCATACTCAATCCATGCTCCTCTTATAGGCATTACAGTTGAGTTGTAAATTCTTTTTCCAGTTTTATCATATTCTTTTGAATAATAACATCCTGGTGAACGAACTAACTGACTTACAACAACTCTCTCAGCTCCGTTTATTACGAATGTTCCGCTGTCAGTCATTAATGGGAAATCTCCTAAATAGATTTCTTGTTCTTTAATTTCTCCTGTTTCTTTGTTAATCAATCTTACTTTTACATGTAATCTTGTTGAGTAAGTTGCATCTCTTTCTTTTGCTTCTTCTACACTATATTTAGTTTTTTCTTCCATGTAATAATCAAAAAATTCAAGAACTAAATTTCCTGTATAATCGATAATAGGTGAAACGTCTTTTAACACTTCTCCTAATCCTTCTTCTACAAACCAATCATAAGAATCTTTTTGGACTTTAATAAGGTTTGGGATTTCGATAGAATCACCGATCTTTGCAAAAGTCTTTCGTGTACATTTTTCATGTTTAACGTCTTTTACCAAAATAATCACTCCTAAAAAAAATTAAAGCAGAATAAAATTTATGTGAATTAAAAAAGAGACCTTCTTATACAAGATTATTTCCTTACTAGACATTGATTTGCTGCTCCTTCAAACCTACTTCTCCGTAATATAAAATCATATAATTCCTCTCGTTTTTTAAAATTGCATAACAAATTAATATAATCCATTTAATTATACCTTATTTCCGTAGGATTTGTCAACGGTTTAACAAACTTTTCACAAAAAAATACTAGACATTTTTATATATTTATAATATACTAAAAAACAATTATTAATAATTTAAGAAAGGAGTGTATGTTCTTTACATTTATATGCAAAAACATACGAATTTTTATGACTGAATTAATACATTTTACAACAACAACATTAAACGGATTACCTACATATTTTAAATACATAATTACATTTTTTGTAAGCATGATTCCAATAATCGAATTACGAGGCGCAATTCCAATAGCTGAAGGTTTAAATTTAAGTATATTCTATTATTATCCTATAGCTATAATTGGCAATATACTTCCTGTTCCAATAATTTATCTTTTTGCAAGAAGAGTTCTTGAATGGGGAAAAGATAAAAAAATCATCGGTAAGTTTTTTACATGGTGTATAGAAAAAGGTGAAAAAGGTGGAGAAAAACTAAAATCTACAGCTGGAAATAATGGACTATTTTGGGCTTTGCTAATTTTTGTTGGTATTCCTTTACCAGGAACAGGTGCATGGACCGGTACTCTTGCAGCAAGCTTTTTAAAAATTGATTTTAAAACAAGCATTATATCTGTATCACTAGGAGTAATATTAGCTGGTATAATAATGTCTTTAGGTAGTAAAATTGTTTCAATTCTTGGTTTATCTGGGCTAATTGCAATAATATCTATTATATTATTATTAATATTCGGAGCTTTTTTAATTAAGAAAAAAACTAATAAGAATAAATAATAATTATAAAACCATTATTTGCTATAGTTATTTTAAAATTGATTTATCAAATTATTAATTAAAAAAAGTAAACAAAAAATGAAGTGAGATAAACTGAAACTTTACAAATTTTCCTTCTATATTAATATGTGCTAATACAAAAAAATGAAGTGAGATAAAATGAAACTGAAACCTCCTTATTAAACTTTTTTGTCTAATAATTTGGGTTCAGTACAACTAGGCTCACTTCATTTTTCTAACTTAATCTTATATATTTTGAATCTTTTTGTTTTCTATATAATCATTTAGTAATTCATTTAATACTGCCGCAACCGGAACTGCTAAAAACATTCCTAAAACACCAAAATATGCTCCACCAACTGTTACTGCAAAAATAACTAATAATGGACTAATTTTTAATGTTCCTCCTATAATTTTAGGATTTATAATATTAGCATCAATTTGTTGAATAATAGTAACTATTATTACCATCCACAATGCTTGTGATGGTCCTCCTGTTAAAACAGTAATTAATCCTGCAATTATTATTGCTATTATAGCTCCAAAATAAGGAATTAAATTAAATAAACCTATCATAAATCCAAGTAAGACCGCATATTTAATACCCATAATTGACATTACAATCGAAGTTAATACTCCAACTACAATTGCATCTAATAATTGACTAGTAACAAATCCAAAGAAAATTTCGCTTCCTCTATGAAAGTATTTATCAATATTTTTTGCAACATTTTTTTTACACATTGCATCCACAACTTTTTTTCCATATGCTATTATTTGTGTTCTTTGTGCCAATATATAAATAGATACTATAATAGCAACAAAAAAGTCTAGTATACCTGCTGCAAAACTCATTACACCCTGAGCATATTCTGTTAGTTTTTCAACATTTATATATCTCATTGGATCAATATTTTTTGCCTCATTAATACTGTTCATAACAGTTGGACTTCTTAGAATAGATTCTTCTGGTAATTCATTAATCATACTCACAGCCATGTTATAATATTGCTGAAAATTATTTACTAAATCTAAAATACTTTCAACAATTACTGGTATAATAAATTTAAACATTAAAACTATTATTCCTAATGCCAAAATATACACAGTTGCAATACTTAATACTCTAGATTTTTTTTGTATCATCTTAATTTTTTTTACTTTTCCATAAATATTTTCAAACTTTTTAACTGGCATATATAATAAATATGATATTAATATTCCCCCTAAAAATGGAGCAATTATTTCAAAAAATTTAGAAAACCATAGCCCTATTTCATTAAAATTATCCAATGTTTTATATATCAATATTACAGCCAGAGAGAATGTGAACCAATACATCCACTTTCCCCATTTACTTATTATTTCTTTCATATTTTCACTTTCCTTCTATAAATATAAATTATTTTATAAGTTATTATACAACAATTCCTCTAATTAAGCAAGTTAGAACAACTTGTTCTATAAATTTAAAACTAAAAAGGATAGAAAACTTCTATCCTTTTAGTCTTAATGTAATAAATTTAATTGTACGAATTGTTAATATGTATAAATTTATTTTTAAGAAAATATAAATTTTGTAATTAACAAAAATATGCCATTAAAATAAGAATAAAAATTATAATTGATGCATAAATCAATAAACCTATTCCAAAAATTATATCGTATGTAATCCGTGTACCTAAAGTTGAAAATAGCCAAACTTCGTAGAGGAAAACCGCTCCTCTTAAAAGACACATTGGCCCTGAAGGAATTTCCATTATTATTACAATCAGAACTATAATCATTTCAAGTACTAATCCTATTGTAAATACCCACTCCGGTATATTAATATCAAAAGCTACTAATAGTGATAAAACAGTTCTCTGCAATACACAGTATACAGCCATAGTAAAGATTGTTGGTGCATTATCTGTGTCAACAACCACTATAATAGCTATAATGGCAATAGCAATAAAGAATAACCGAAACAAAAAATTTGATGCGTATATGTTTTCCAATAAATGTGAAACAACCATACCAACACCTCCTAAAGTGTAAATATTTTTCTTCTATTCGTCTATTTATGAAATATTTTTGCCACTGAAACCTATATTATATATACTATAATTGTAATATAATATTTACTGCTTTAAAATAAGATTTTTAAATATATCCATATAATTTTTATTTTTATATGTTTTTATTCATATTATGAATAAAATTATATAATTTATATCATTATATTATCACAAAAAACCTATAAATTCAAGATTATTACTTATACAATTAATACTCGTCTTATTAAAATATTTCTTTTTTACAATTGCAGTTGTTGTTACAAAATTGCAATTACTTTTTCAATTGATCCACAGTCTTATTAAAATACAATGTAGGCAAAATTTTTATTTTGCCTACAAATATTTTACGCTAATATCAAGAATAATTTTTCTGAATACCAACTACCTATTAACAGTACTTAAAGTATTTATAATGGATTGAATTTAAGACATATAAATATTTAAAAAATATCTATTAACAGTACTAAAGCATTTAAAATAAATTAAACATACATTTTCTAAATACAAACCTTAATCTAAAACCTATTCAAAATAATATATAATTTTTTACTGAAAAAATTTTATAAATTCTAAAATTGATAAACATAGCACTCTAGGTTTCTTCTTCCAAAAGATAAAGCTGCTGAATGAGAACCAAAGAATACATCTAAACTTGAATTTGATATTGCACCACCTCTATCTTGAACAACAAACCATCCACCATTTGGCTTATTTGCAAAATATGGTATATAAATTACTGTTCCTATTGGATAACCGCTTCCTGCAGCCAAAGTATACCACTCTGAAGCTTTTGCCCCTGATGAAGTTATTCCATTTGTTTTTCCACAACAACTTGCACATGCACAATAACCAGATGTATTCATAGTTCTAACAGTTGGAGTGATATCAGCAACTCTTTCAGCTAGTTGAGTTGAGGCAGTTATTGCCGGATTCGTAGTTGCAGTTCTAACCTCAGAACTTCTTGATGTGATTATAATGTCTCTTATCTCAACAACCTTAGTTGTAGGTTGTTTAACAATATTTTCTGAAAGAATTATTGATTCTAATTCAGTATTATCTTTATATTTTATTTTTTTTGTTACTTCTTTTAATCCATCAATACCTTTTGTAATAACCACTTCTTTTTTATCTGCCGAACCTTTAGAAACATCATTTACCTTTGTTTCATATGGAATTACTATTTGTTCTGTTATAATTTTTTCTATAATAGAATTGTAATTTTCCGCCAATAATTTTTCTACAGTTATATCTTCTTGATTTTGAATATTACTATTATCAGTAGTATCTATTTTTTTTACTATATCCAAATTCGAATTTTCACTAGAACTTTCTTTTGTTTCTACTACTTCAGAAATAACTTTAGAATAATTTTTTTTATCATATATTCTTATAGTTTTATTATCTGATATATCTTCCTCTAAATTTGGAGTTACTTGTTCGTTTGGAAGTAATATTATATGATTCTCATCAAGTATATCACTAACTTTTGTTTTAGAAGTTAAAACTGTAATTTCATAACCATTTGATAAAATAATCTTTACATTAGTAACTTTAGAGTTAACTGCGAAAACTGTAATACCCATTAAAAATATAAGAATTATACCTACGGCTATTACTTTTTGAAGTGAGATTGACGCTTTATCGTCTTTTTTCATAAGTATTTTTTCCTCCTTTTTACTAGACAGGCTTATTATACCATTCAAGGATAGGTGTGTCAATTAATTTACGGAAGCACGTAATCCGCATTTATCAGCACTTACAAATTATTAAATATCGATTTCCCTTGAAATACTTACCATTAAATTTTTTCTACCTATTTTATAATTTATAGAAACTTTCTAGGACAAAAATTCTAAAATATTTTTTTATTCATTATATTTCAATATCTATAATAAATAAAATAACAAATTATATGCTATTCTTACATGTTAAATATTATATGCAGCTTGTACGAAAAATATTACCATTTTTAGAAAAATAAACTTCTCTTTCTATTTTGGAAAGAAAAGTTTAAATCTCTCTTTCTTCAGACTTACTTTTTATATCATATTTTATGCCTTGTGTTGATTCAATTTTTATTTTTATTAAATTACGCAAATCCGATAGTAAATATAACATATCTTCTCTATAATATTCTTCTTCATCAACTGCTATCATTGCATTTCCGACTTCCTTAGTTAAATTTTTACTTACAATTTCTTTACCATTTACTTTTACGTTATATATTTTCAAATATTCTTGAATAACATCATTTTCTTCATCAGATTCAAAAAAATTCTCTGAAAGATCCTCTATTTCATCATTTAAAATTCCCAAATTATTTTCTTGTGCATATTCTAGCAATTCTCTATTATTAAAACTTTCAATTTTTGAATTAGTAACCACTATTTTTTTAAATTTATATTCTTTGTCACTTATATTTGTAGACTCATTTTGAGTATGATTTTTTCCAATTATATTTATAGACTCATTTTGAATATAATTTTTGTCAATTATATTTTTAGACTCATTTTGAATATGATTATTGTTACTTATATTTAAAGAATCATTTTGAATATGATTATTGTTACTTATATTTAAAGAATCATTTTGGATATTTTTATTATCAATTTTGTCTATTGAATCATTTTGGATATTTTTATTATCAATTTTGTCTATTGAATCATTTTGAATATTTTCTCTTATTTTTTCTATATCCATATCGTTTAATTTATTATTGTTTAAAAAATATTCCGAACCACAATAATTACTGTTATCCAAGCTTATTATTGCAATTTTAATAAGCTCATTTTCATCATTTCTCATAAGATAAGAATAATAATCACAATATTTTCCATCTTTTCTCATAACAATAATCTTATTAACATCATCACCTAAATCTTCTAATGACGATATATAATAATCCTCTGTAATATTGTCTTTTATATAAAAACTATTATCAGAAGATTTTACACTTATATTCAAAAATTCTTTTCCATTTATATTTTCTATAATTTTAAAAGAATTATCATTAACAAAATCATCAATTTCTTCCTTAGAACATGAATAATTAAGATCAGTATTCACTTCAACATTCTCACTATAATTGATTTTTTTATTTTTTTCTTGAATAATAATTATATCTTTATTATCTTTTAACTTTGAATTTAGATTTTTTACTTTCTTTCTTAAGGTATGCATTTATTTCTCCTAACTTTATTTGGTTTTCTATTAGATCATATAACTACATTATAATTTAAACTAATCTCATAAATATATTTATTTTAAATTCGTATATCTACTTTTATTATTTTATTCGCAATTAAATACAAAACTACCTTTTAAAACCCGAAACTTTTTACTATATGCTATTAAAATATCCAATACTCTTTTTAAACTATATTATAAAAAATTTTAAACAATCTGTTAAAATCAAAAAATTATTATACAAAATAAATTAAGAAATATCAAATAACTTTATAGTGTTATTATATGTTTTTTCAGCAATTTGCTCAGGACTAAGATTTTTTTGTTCAGCAATTTTTTCAATTATATATTTTAAATTTGATGAATCATTTCTCATACCTCTTTTAGGTTCAGGTGATAAATAAGGGCAATCCGTTTCAACCAAAATTCTGTCTAATGGTATTAAATTTATAATTTCGTTTGCATTTTTTGAATTTTTATATGTAACAGGACCCGCAACAGAAATATAAAAACCTAATTTCAATCCTTGTTTAATAAGTTCTTCATTAAAAGGACAACAATGAAACACACCCTTTTTATTAGGATTAATACACTCCTTCAATATAGAGATAGTATCCTGTATTGCTTCTCTACAGTGTATTACAATAGGCAAGCTATATTTATTTGCCAATTCTATCTGCTTAATAAAACTCATTTTTTGAATTTCCTTATTATCTTTATTCCAATAATAATCTAATCCAATCTCACCAATTGCAACGATTTTTTTAGAACTTTTAACAAGTTCTTCCAACTCCATTAACTGCTTATCAAATTCTTCCTCAGAATCAGGAATATCATTAGGAGAAATTCCACAAGTTGAAAATATAAAATCATATTTATCAGACAACTCAATTGATTTTCTAGACGAATCCAAACTATACCCTGCACTTATAACTTTTTTCACGCCATTTTTTTGTATAAATTTTAAAACTTCTTCTCTATCACAATCAAATTTTTCGTCATCATAATGTGCATGCGAATCAAAAATTTCCATACTAATCTCCAATCTTTTAAAAAAATACTTTTGTTGCTTTGCAACAAATAAACCAGTAACTCCTATAGAAAATATAGAAGTTTAAAAAACTACTTTTGTTGCTTTGCAACTCTATATTAGAATAATTATAATATACTCCAATATGTTTTAAAAAACTACTTTTGTTGCTTTGCAACATTCAAGGTTTCTAATATTTCCTTCCAACTTTCTAATATATCTTTCAAATTTATAATATCTCTTCCAACTTTCTAATATATCTTTCAAATTTATAATATCACTTACAGATTTCTTATATCTCTTTCAGATTTCTTGTATTTCTTTCGAAAATTCTAGTATTTATTTCAAGAATTATTATATGTTTTTCAAACTTTATTTTAAAACAGCAACTACAGTTGCAATAGCGGTCTCCTTTACATGAGATAAGCTAATATCTATACTTAATATTTTATCATTTTCTTGTCCATATAAAACAACCTCAGGTCTCCCCGATTTGGCGTTTTTTATCTCAATATCTTGCCATTTCAATGTATCACTTCCAATTTCAGATAAAGCCTTAAAAACAGCTTCTTTTGCTGCAAAACGAACTGCAAAATGCTGATATTTTGTATCAGCATTTATATTGCAGTATGCAATTTCATCTTTAGTGTAGATTTTATTTAAAAATTTTTCTCCATGTTTTACTATTGAGTTTTTAATTCTTTCAACTTCAATTATATCTGTTCCTACTTTTATTTGCACAACTTTCTCCTTTTTTATATCTATTCTTAAAAATTTTTCTCAAATTAAGGACCAACAATCTATAAAATCTAATTACCTGTTGATGGACCAAAACGCAATTATAAACCTAATTTCCTAAAACCTTTTAATGGACCAAAAAGCAATTATAACCCCAATGTCCTGAAACAGGAAACTATTTTTAAAATCGAGCGAAGGCGACGTGGGGACCGCCGAAGGCTGTTAAGTGCTGGAAGCACTGCTACAGCGTCGGTGGGAGAGCCTAAGCAAGATTTAAAAATAATTACCTGTTGATGGACAAAGAATTATGTATAAATCCAATTTCCTTAAAGCTGTTGATAGACCAAAAAGCAATTATAAACCTAATTAGAATCAGTATAATAACTAGAATTCTCATCCTTTGAAACATACCATTTACCAATATTCTTAGGATTTTTACTCTCATCTGGAACATCAGCAACAACTAATGAAACACCATTTGATTCAGCCTTTTTAATAAGATCAGTTTCAGAACTAGTCTCATTATAAACTAAAATTTTTCCAGAACTATCAACTAAACCATACAAATTCTCCTTAACAGTAACTATGCAGTTCTTATACCCCTTCAATGCATAAACCTGTTGAAATTCACAAGGCAAAACAACATTTCCATCAATGCCAATCATACCATATTTACCATTTTTAAAAACTTTTAAAACATTATCTTCATACCATACCTTATTTTTTTGATTATAATTTTCCAAAGCTTCAATTTTTTCATATTCCGAAAACAACTGATTACCATTTGTATCAATTGCCTTAGTTTTGTAGCTTCCATTATTATAATCAACATCATAATTGCATATAAAAACTGGTTTTTCTTTATTAACAGCAATTATCATTTCATCATAACTTGGATCAATAACATTATCCCCATTAGAATTAATAATTCCCCATTTTCCATTTGAATAAGATGAATAATAATATTTTTGAGCACTATTAACTTGTTGACTATTATTCTGAGTTAATATTTTGTTTATTGCTACAAAAAACATTATAACAACCACCACTGCAATAACTACAGCAAAAACTTTCTTAATATTAAGTTGTTGATCTGGATCATATCTTTTTCCTCTGCCCATATATACCTCCAAAATTATAATTATTAAATATACTATATCATTTATTATCTAAAAAGACAATACAACTATTTTCGAAATATATTATTTCTTGTATTAAATCATATTTTTTTATTCTACTCCTTTTTACCATAATTTTTCTTAATAATATTTCTATCTAAAAAATTTACAACTCCATCCTCATTCAAATCATACATTCCTTTTTCTTCCTTATTATCCTCTGTTATGACTGTTCCATAATAATCAACAATTTTTACTAAATCTGATATTTCAATTTCTCCAGATTTACTAATATCTCCACCAATTAATTCATATTCATCTAATATAATTAATTCACCATTTTGAATAATAACGTCATCCACCTTATGGCTTAAATAACCTTTTTTCGTTACTACAACACAGTATTCTCCACCATCTGGTACTTCTAGTTCAACATTACCTATTTCATCTGTTTCAGTTTGTAAAATCGGTTCAATCATATTTTCAGTTTTATATACTAAAACTGATGCTTTATGAATACCATTTTTATTTTCTGTAATAATTTTCCCATCAATATTAGTTGTTTTAATAATGTTAATATTAAATTGTTTTTCTGTTTCATCTTCAGAAATAACTTTTATTACTTTATTAGTTAAAGGTGAACTTAAATTAATGTTAGATGTATAATTAGATAATTGCTTTAATCCACCAAGTTCAATACTTGCCTTACCACTTTCTGATGTTACTACAATATTAACGTCAGAAGTTCCACCTTTAACTTTACCTGTATAGTTTCCATCTACATCTGGTGTTAGAACAGTCTCATTTAACTTAACTATAATATTAGTATTACTGTTTCCTTTATATAAAACTACATTATATGTCTTAATAGTTGTACCATCTGGTGCAGTTACCACTATAGGAACAATTGTCCTTTCCTCTTGAGGATTTATCCCCACTTCACTTTGTGCAATATTTCTAACAATTAATTCATCACCTATTCTTATTTGAGCATACTGTGCATTTGTTCTTACCTCAATTATAGCTTTTTGAGCTGATCTTTTTACCATCATAGGATATGAATCTGTAGTACCTTCTTCTAATTGAGCAATTCTACCATTTACAACAACATTTTCTAAACTAATGTCATCTGATTCTCTAATTAATTCAATAACAAATGTCTTTTCTGCACCACTTTCAGATTTAACCTTAACATTTAAACTTTTTCCTTGTAAACTTTCTAGCATATCTACATTTACTCTTAAACTAGCTACATATTCTATTCCATCATATTCTATAATTGAATAATTACTTTCAGCCATTATGAACATCTCATATTGTGTTGTTATTTTATCAACTACACAGCTAAATTTGTTTATTTCACTTTCAAAAACAGATTCTTCATCATTAATTTTTACTGTAGAAATATTTGTAGATGTAGAAATTTTTTCAATATATAAATTAGTAATTTCTGTAACTCCAGATTGAGAAACAACAGTAATTGGTATTACACTTGATTTTTGTGATTCTAAAGTTACTGTTTCTTGTGTAATATTTAAGTTTTCTGTTCCAAGTGATATTCTTACTCTAGCATATTCATTATTTGTTATTGCTCTTACTTGAGCAGTTTGTTCAGTATCAAGAACCTTTGCAACATATTTATCTTCAGCGTCCTTATTTAACAACTCACCATTAAAATAAATTTCTCTTAATGATGCATCTGTTGACATTTTTTCTATTTCTATTTCTGTTTCTTCAAATTCTCCACTTTCTGCTGTTACCTTAATTTTAAATTGATTAATTTGATCTAGTGTTTGTACTTCATGTGTTAAAGTATGAATTTCTTGTGCTAAAACATTTTGATTTGTATCTAAAAGCTCTATTTTAGCATACTCGCTTTCAGCTGTTGCGGTAATACTTACAGTATTTCTGTTTTCATAAACAAATTGTTTAAATTTTCCTTCTGTTTTTGTTACATTTTGACTCTCAAACATAACATTATCTAAATTTTTATTAGTAGATATTTTTTCGATTTTAACAATTTTTTCATTTACAAGTCCAGATTGGCTTATTACTTTTATCGGAATTTCAATAAATTTAACAGGTTCTGAAATATCAACTGTTTTTTCTATAATCTTTGTACTTTGTTGCCCTTGTATTTCAACTACTGCATAAATATTTTCTGCAACTAATTCTATATTAACACTTTGATTTGTATCTAAAACCTTTAAAGAATAATTTTCATCAATATCTTTATCAATTATTATTTCATTTACATATACTTCTTGTATTAAATTATTAGTAGATTCTCTTGTTAAACGAATTTCATAATCTTTATATGTACCATCTTCAGCAACTATTCTGTACAAAATATTATAATTTTGAGTTTCTAATTGATTAGTATAATATGTAAATTCCATAGTGCCAAAGTTTTCTGTTTCATTATATATAATTTTTGCATATTCAACTTCAGTCTGTATTTTTATATTTACTTGTGTAGCATCTGGTTTAATAAAACTTTCACTTATATTATTAAAAGTATATTGAACCACCTCATTTATATTTACACTTTGCAAATTAGAATTATGAGAAATAATATTAATACTTAATTCATATAATTTACTTGTTCCATCTTCAGCAATAACATTAATTGGAATCAATAAATTTCTATTAGTTCCTTTATCAATTTCAACTATTGACTCACTTATAATTCCTGAACCAGTATTGTTTATTATAATTTTTGCTCCTGAATGAATTGTTTTTACTCTTAGATTAAATTTACTGTTTTCATCTGTTATAATAGCTGTATAATTATCGCTTTCTAACTTAGAAATCTCTAGTCCATCTATCTCCAATAATTGAATTGTTGTATCATCAGATAATTGTATAATTTCCAAATATCTTACTTCTTCTGTCGAATCAGCTGCTATGATTTTAATTGGTACAGTAGTAACTCCAACACCAATTAAATTTTTATCTAATTGTGCAATTTGAGTTCCAGTTGAATTATTATCTATAATAACAATTGCCTCTGGTGATTCAGATCTTACATTTATTCTTGTACTACTATTTCCTCTTTTTACAATTACAGAATATGTTTTAGTACTACTATTATACATTGTAACATTTTGGATTGTTGGAATATTTTCTTCTTCTCCATCCACAATATTAGTCTGTATATCAGTTACAGTAATACTTTCTAAATTTGTATTACTACTTATTCTTGTGATTTCCAATTCATAAACTTTTTCTTCACCATTTTCAGACATAACTGATACATTAAATAAATTAGTTTGTCCATCATCAACTATAACACTTGAATTTAAAATATTATTCTGACTGTAGCTTCCCAAATCAATTTTTATTTTTGCTTTATTATCTATAGCTTTTATTTCTACAGGTATATCAGATTTCCCAGAAACAATAGCTGTATATTTAGTTTCAGTTTCCTTCATTGTTCCTAATCCATCAACCTTTAAATATTCAATTCCAGTTTCCTGAGATTTTTTACGAACAGTTAATATATTTTCTTCAAAACCTCCACCACTATATGATTCAACCTTTAAAATATAGTTTTGTATTTGTTCATATTGAATTGTATTCAATTGTATAACACCTACACCTGAAGCTAAAACAGTATTTCTATCTTCGCTTAAAATGTAAAGATTCTGTTCTGGTTTTTCTGATTTAAATTCAATATTTATAGCTTCAGTATAATTTACAACACTATAATATAATCCATAAATTTCATTTAATTCAGTAATTTGGTTATTTACCTTAACTTCTGAAATTTTTAAGTTTGCTATTTTAAAAATTGTTATTTTATATATTGTTGTTGTAATTTTATCTTCTGCCAATATTTCCAAATTTAAAACAATTCCATCTTCTGTATAACCTGATAAGCTAATTGATTTATTCATTATGTTTCCACTATAGTCTATATCTGTATCTAATTTTTGAACTGCTTTAAAATCATTAGTTATAAATTCTAAATTTATTTCAGTTTTGTCCTCATCTACATATATATTAATATCTGTTACATCTTTTTCTAATTTTAATATATCCTGACTCTTAATTTCTTTTATTAAAGAATCATTTGATTCTTTTTCAACATTAACATAGTATTTTTTTTGTGTTCCATCTTGAGCTATAACAGTAACCTCAATATTATTAATCTCATTAATAATGTTAACCAAATTAGTTGAAGTCTTAATATTTTCAGTATTTGTTTGAATTTTTACACTTGAAATATTCGATTCTGTTATTGCCTGTATATATAAATTTTCTGTTCTTTTTGTTTTATAATAGTATGTTCCATCTGCTTTAAGGTCAGCAGGTTCCATATTTTCCTGGTCTAAACCAATATTTATTCCACTTAAATCTGTATTTCCTTCCTGTTGCTCAACTTCTAAATTCTTAATTTGTGTTGTTCCATCTTCAGCAATAACCTCAATTTCATAATTCATAACAGGTTCAACTATTTGATTCACTATTGTATTTCTATAAGTATTATTTGTAATACCACCTATTACAATTATTGCATTTTCATCTTCTGCTATAACATTTATTTTAACTTCAGACACAGCATGAGAAATTTCAGCCTTATAATTTCCTTCGTCATCAGGATTTATTAATTTATTATTAACTTCAATTGTATCAATTTCTGCATTACTTGATTTTTCTAAAATCACAATTTTATATTTTTCAATTTCTATTCCATTTTGTGCTTTAACAGTAACATCTACAATAGTTTTAAAAGACTCTTTTACAATTAATACAGAGGAATTTCCTGTTTTTTCTAGTTCATTACCAATTATTAGTTTTGCTAATGAATCTTCTAATTCAATATATAAATTATAATTTTCGTCATCAATCTTAATTTCATATATATTTTGACCTTCTCTATATTCAGGAATCATTCCATTAACTGTAACATTTTTTATATTAGTATTATCAGACAATGTTTCTATAACTAATTCGTAATTTTCTGTTGTTCCATCTTCTGCTTTTACAAATAATTCTAAATTATTAATTCTAGAATCTATTGAAACATCTTTAATAAGTGTATTTAAATTATATTCATTATAATTTAATCTTACACTTGCTAAACCATCTTCAGTTACTGCTTGAATATTTACAGTATTTAATGGTTGTTGTAACTTATAATAATACATTCCCTCACTATTTATAATAACTTCCTCGTTATTTATATTAAGTGTTTTCAATTTACTATTTGAAGACATTTTTGTAATATTTAATGTAAATTCTTTTTTATAAATAGGATCTTCTGCTTGAACCTCTATTTTAATAACTGTTGTGTCTTCAATTAAACTAATTGTTTTTGTTGTTTTATTAATTTCAAATTCATTTTCATTAACTCTTACCTTACTACTAATATATCCAGTTATTGCTGTTAAAACCATTTCATTATATTGATTTGGAATCCTTACTTCGTAAACATCGCTATTACTATTGATTTCAATATTTTTGTCAAATGTACCTTGTGATAAATTAATATACTTTAAAGAAGTATCTTGTTCTTGTTTTATGATTATTAAAATGTATTCAATTTCATTTAATGAATCATCAATAATTTTTATAGAAAATTCATTTCTAGAATTTGTAATATCTACAATTTGCTCAGATTCAGCTAATTGTTTTTCAAAATTCCCTATTTTTACAGAATAATTTGAGTTCATTGATTTTGCATAAACAGTAGCTGTTTGTTGATCTGATGGAACAAATATTTCATATGTATTTCCATTTGGAAGAATTGATTTTCCATCAACAGTCAATTGTTCTAAATCATTTACTTGTGATTTTTTATAAATAACCAAAAGAAATTCCTCAACAATTCCATTTTCAGATTTGATACTTATTGGAACTGTTTTAATTAATGCTGAGTCAACTGAAATATCTTTACTTTGAGAACCTAATTCATATTCCTTTCCATCAACACTTACACTTGCATATTGATTTTTTGCTATTACATTACTTACACAAATCGATGTATTTTCGCTGGCTATTATCTCATATCTTGACAAAGAAACTAAGCTCGCCTCAATTCCATTTACTAAAATCTTATCAATACTGGTATTATTTGAAATTTTCTCAATGTTTAACAAATATTCTAAAACTGTCCCATTAGAAATTTTTATAAATACAGGAATTTGAATTGTTTTTTCTATTGTATTAATTTGTATTTCTAATTCACCAATACCCGAATTTGTAAAACCAATACCATCTAAGCTTATTTGATCAGTTACGTCATTTGTAGTAATTTTTAGTAAAGAACTATTTTCATCTGTTACAACCTTACCACTATATTCCATTTGTCCAGAAACATCTAAGTTTGTATCATTTACTAATATTGATTTAATTCTTTGTTTTTCTATTGGTATAACATATCTTTCAATTGTTTGAGTTTCACCTGTCACCTTGTCTGTAGCAGTTATAGTTGCATCACCTTCTGAATGTGCTGTTAATACGCCATCAATAACTGTAACCACTTCTTCATTAGAACTTATCCAATCAAACTCTATTAAATCTTTTGAATTTTTATTAAAAACATTAAACATATCTACTTTTACTTCTAAGATTTCAGTATCATTTACTGTCATAATTTTAGATTTTGGAAGAACATCATATTTTTTATTTCCTACTAATGTATGTATTAAACTCTCATTTCTTGTTGAATTTCCTAAAGCACCATATTCATTTTTTCCAGAGCCATAAACATTTCCTGTATTTTCTATAATATAAGAATTATTATAACCACTGCCTACTGCAAATGTATTATTTGAATATTCTTGTGGTTGAACTGGTATTGCTTGGTCAATAATACTATTTAATCCTAATTGTCCAAAACCATTATTTCCCCAAACATATACTTTTTCATCAATAGATTGGTACATATTTATATTTTCTACAGCTGAAATTTCTATTGCATTATTTTCTGAAACTAAGTTCAAAATTGCGTTTTCATATTTATAAATACTTCCTTGTTTTGTTAAAATCAATAAATAGCCTTGGCTTATCTGAACCTGCTGAACATCAGAGATAATATCTAAATATCCATTTAGAATTTCACCATAACCAAATATTTTACCATCTGCTGTTACTATAATAGATTGATTTTCTCCTGCTGCAACATCTAATATTCTTTCATTTATAGTACCTATAATAACTGGAGAATTTGTATTTCTACCTACATTATTTTCACCCAATTCACCATTTGAGTTTTTTCCCCAACCATAAATTATTCCTTTTTTATTTACAGCTATTACATGAGATTTTCCTGCAGCAACTTTAAAAATATTCTTTAATCCTGGTACTTGAACCAATTTATTTTTAGATATTTGATTACCTTGTCCTAATTGACCAAACGAATTATCTCCAACTGCCCACACAGTATTATCATTTCTTAATGCTACAAAAAAGTTTTTACCAGCTGATATTTTCTTATAAGTTACTAATATATTTGTTCTATTTGGAATATCTCTTGTTATATTTGTACCATCACCCAATTCACCATTTGAATTATATCCATATGACCAAATAGTTCCATCAGCTTTTAGTACAGTTGCAAAATTTTCTCCTGAGGCCACTTGTGGTGCAACATTATAATTTTCATCTATTACATTTACTTTAATAATATATACTTTATTATCTTGTGTATTATTTATTCTAACCCATGTTTTCCCTATTTTTTCTCCATGAATCATTTTTGCTGGTGTAATAGTTGCAACCATTGTGTTTAACGAATTGTATTCTAATATAGTTTCTACTTCAGCTTCTACATTTATTAAATTAAATTCATGTATAAATTGATTTTTTATATCTTTTGTTTCATTTATTTTTATTGTTATTTCATTATTTTCAAACCCTGATTCACTATTTCCAACTCTTTTTGGTATTATACCTTTTGTTTTGCTTATTAAAGATTCATCACCTTGATTATAATCTCCTGTTGCCCAAACTGTTCCATCTTTTTTTACAAAATTTGTATATCCACATCCACCTGAAATATTTATAACATTGTTTATTGAAGTTAATTTTACAAATGTTGTTTTATCAGTTTTTGTTCCATCACCTAATTGTCCTAAATTATTTAAACCTGAAACATATACATTATTTGCAGAATCAATTAATAATGAATACCCTTTTCCTGCAGTTACATATCTAATATTTTGTATTCCTGTTATCTCTAATGGCATATTACTTTGTGTTTGAGATTGACCATTACCAAGGTTTCCATAGATATTAGTTCCCCAGGTAAATAATTTACCATCTTTATTTAATGCTAAAGAATGTGAATCACCTGTTCCAATTTCTACCACATTGCTTAACAAATTAATTTTTCTAAATGTGTTTATTTTTCTTGTTTCTTGTTCTCCAAATCCTAATTCTCCATATAAATTAGAACCAGTTGCAAATACTTCTCCTGTAGATTTAAGTGCTATTGTATGATTTTTTCCTGGTTTAATATCTATTACATCTGATAGAAATTTTGCTTTAGTTACTGTTATTTTATTTGTATAACTTCCAATTCCACATTCACCATTTGCATTTAATCCCCATGAATAAGCGTTTTTGTCTTGTGTTATAACAAAACTGTTACTGTTTCCTGCTGCTATTTTTATAGCATTTGCTATACTTTCTATTTTCTTTGGTGAACTTACAAATATATCTGTAGAATTTCCTAATTGAAAATAATTATTTCTTCCCCATACATAAACATTTCCTGTAGAATCTAAAGCCATACTATGTTCTTCTCCACAAGCAATATCCACAATTTTTACACCTGTTTCAAAATTTATTTTTATTGGATTATCTGTTGTTTCTTGTGTTCCTATTCCTAATTGGCCATATGTATTTTGACCATATGCCCAAACTGTTCCATCAACTTTTAATGATAATGTATGTTTTCCACCAGTTACTATTTTAGGCTCAATATTAATTAATGCTCCTTCAGGTTTTGAGCCTGTTTCTAATATTCTAACTTGTATTACACCTATTTTTTCTGTTCCAACTTCTTTTGCAATTACAGTTGTTCTTCCTTCTTTTAAACCTATAATCTCTCCAGTTATTGGGTTTGCTAATATTCTTCCAGAATCTTTTGACTCATATTCCATGTTTGTAACTTTTTCTTCATATAAATTAAAATAATTTATTGTTCCATCAATATCAAATGTTTCTCCAACCTCTAAAATAATATTGTTCTTATTTGTTTCAATAATATTTTTTCCAACTAATTGTGGTATTGCATAATTATCATTTGAACCATTTCCTAATTCTCCATTTTCTCCATTACCAAATGTATAAACATTTCCTGGATTTGTAATTACACTTGAGTGTCCAATTCCTGCTCTTACAGCAATTACATCATTTATATTAGGTTGAACAATTGCAAATGCATTTTCTTGAATTCCTTCATGTCCTAACTGTAAATTTCCATTTATTCCCCATGTGTAAATATTTCCATCTGCTGCTAATGCCATAGAATAATTTTCACCTGCTGAAATATCTACTATGTTTTCTAATAATGTCCACATTCCTGTTTTTACAGCTGTTGAAATATTTTCTGTTTTTCCAACTAAACTACCATCACCAAGTTGTCCATAAACATTTATTCCATAACTATAAACTTTTCCAGACTCACTTAATAATAGCAAATAATCTGTTCCTTCTGATATTTGCACAATTTTTTCATTTTCTATTTCTACTATTTCTGGGTTAGGATTTTGTCTTAAACATAATTGTATTTCTGTATTATTTTTTATTGTTCTTACTTTTCCATCATCTGCTAAATAATATGTTTTTCCTAAATCTATAACATTTGCATTTATAGAAATTATTGCTGGAATTTTTGTGTAACCCTCTCCCCAAGCATAAATTTTACCTGTTGAATTTATTGCAAAAGATGTATTTCCTATAGATTTTACTTTTACAATATCAGTAAGCCCAGTTATTTCTGATGGCACTTTTTTATTAGTAGTATTACCCAATCCTAATTGCCCATTAGAATTTAATCCCCAAGAATAAACTTTTCCAGATTTTCCTAATGCTAAAGTATGATTTTTTCCTACAGATATAGTTTTTATAATTTCAGGCATTATAATCTTATTTGGAACATTTAAATTAGTTGTATTTCCATCTCCTAATTGTCCCATTGTATTTTTTCCAAAACTCCAAACAGTTCCATCTTCTTTTAACGCAATAGTGAATCCATCACCATTTTCAACATTTGCAGAAGTCTCAGCAGTATAGCTTCCAACAATATCAACATATACATTTTTACTATATTGGCTAGTTTGGTCTGAAACTTCTATAACTGCTCTTCCAATTTTTCTTCCAGTTAAATTATAATTTGGATTTATTCTGTTTTTGTCAATTACTCCAGAATTATCTATATTTTCTATTTTTTGTATTTCAATTAAATTTTTATTTGTATTATTTATTATTAAATTGTTATCAATTATTATATCGGTTTTTAAATTAAATGTATTTGATTTAAAAATACTAATATCTTTTGTTTCATCTTGTTTAATAACAATATTTTCAGGAGTATTTTTTATTTCAATATCTCCTATTTTTGTGTAAACTGTTCTTGTATTATTGTCTTTTGTTCCTAGTTGGCCAAAATTCCCAATTCCAACAGAATAAACATAACCATTTTCATCAACTATTACTGTATTAAGTAATCCAGATGCTATTTTTTCAAATTTTGGAATCTCTAATAATAAACCTGTTTTATCCTGAACTTTTATTATTTCAATTGCCATATTAACACTAGTTTGCGTAATACCTAATTTTTTATTAATATTATTTCCCCAAACATAGACTTTTCCTTCAGATGTTATTGCCATTGAACATTGATCACCTGCAGAAATTTCTATTACATTTTCAAGGTAATTTCCATTTATATCTTTTACACGAACTGGTATATCTGAGTTATTATTTGTTCCATTTCCAAGTTCACCTTTAGTACCTATTCCAGCACAAAACAATTTCCCTTCCGAGGTTAAAACTATATAATGATTTTTCTCAGCAGAAATTTTTGCAATATTATTTAAATACTCATTTTTTATTTCTGGACTAAAAACATCATACACATCACCTGTTCTTGACAACATTTTATTAGATGATATTTCAACTATCTCAGATACAGCATTAATTTTTTGTGGTATATCATAACTTTCACCAAAAATATAAACATCACCTTTTTTATTTAAAACAATAAAATTATTATTATAAATTGTAACTTTTTTGATTTTTAGCAATTCAGAATCAACACCTGGTTCAACGATTGTATCTAAATCCTCTACATGTTTTGCATATTGTTGATTATAACTTTCTGCACCATTTACAATATATCCCCAAATATATACATTTCCAGATTCATCTACTGCAATATTAGAATTTCCATTGGAATATATATCTGCAATACTTTCAAGCAAAGTACCATCATCTTTAATTACTTGAACAGGAGAATTTTTACCTTCTAAAGTTCCATCACCTAATTGTCCAAAAGTATTATCACCAAAACTCCAAACAGTTCCATTTTCCTTTAAAGCTATTGTATGATTATTTCCAATAGCAACTTTAGATTCAACACCATCATTAATTTTAATATATGAATAAGTATAAATATTATTTGTAGTATCTGTTATTTTCAATCTTGTATTTCCTTGTTTTTTTGCTACTATATGTCCATTTACTATTTCAGCTATATCAAGATTTTCAATTTCATATAACATATTTCCAAGTGTTAAATCCGATGTTTGAATTTCATTTAATTTTACTATTGATAATTTATTATTATCAATATAATAATTATCCCCCAGTTTTAAATTTATAGTTTTATCTGAATATGTTAATAATGACCCCAAAATATTCACAGTAATATTTCCATCTCCACCAGCTCCACCTGGTATGGTTTTAGCAATATTATTAAATTTTAATTGTGGCATAGTAGTAGATTCTCCGCCAGTTGCAGATAAAGATCCTGTAAATTTGTTTATATTAGCAAATATATTAATACTTCCTCCACCTGAGCTTCCACCTGCTGCGGCACCTTCTACTGATGCCTTCAAACCAGAATATACAGGGGCTTTAGAACCATTTGAGGTTATACTTCCATTACCATTAATAGAATTTCCATATAATATAAGAAGACCTCCTGTTCCATTTCCAGATGAAACTGCACTTGGTAAAGGAAAATCAGTAGTTCGACTTTTAAAAAATGTTTTTCCTTCTAATGTTCCTGCTCCACCACCAGTAAAACTTGTTGCTATTCCTGATAGATATGTCGAGCCATCTCCACCAGCACTAATTCCTGATGCTGGTTGTGTTGTTGTTTTTGCAGTACCAGTATAGACAACTCCACCTGTTCCAGAGCCTCCTGAATAAGATGTTCCAGAGCCTGTTTGAGCTAAAACACCTATGTTTCCATTTTTTATTACATATGCTCCTCTACCACCACTACCTGTTTGTCTTCCAGTACCTGAATTACCTTTAATTCCAGCAGAAGTTCCAGATGTTGATATTTGATTCAAACCTGTTGCTCCATTTTTTGAAACATACTCATATGTCCCATCAATATTTTTCCATAAATACACATCTTCACCTTGTACATTATATGTTCCTCTTGAAGACATACTTATATTTCCATTATTTTCAACTTCACCTAATACACAAATATACATACCTTTTTTATAAACAATATTTGATACTTTTTTCGCTGTAATAGTTATTCCTTGATTAACAATTAAATTTCTATGATATTTTACAATAAGCATTTTATTCTCTGTTGTTGAATCACCCAATTCAATAATTTTTGATGTCTCTCCTTGAATCAAACTATATTCCATATCATTATAATAATTAATTAATTCTATTGAATATGTCTGATTATTTACGTATACATCATAATTTCCATTTGGTAAATCTTTTTCCTTGATTCCATTAACAATACTATCTAATTTAATTATAACAGTTAAATCAATTTGCCTTGAAATCCCAGTAGGAATATGTGTAACATTTAACTTAGTTTTCCCATAATTCAAACCCTTTATCTTATTTCCTTCAACCTGTATCTTAGATTCATCTTCAATATTAAAAACGAAATTTGATTGTTCAAATTCTGTACTATCTGACTTAACATTGCACATATTTTCCATTCCAAATTCAAGAGTTACTTCTTCCCCAATATCTAAAAATCCCTTACCTAAATTTGATGAAATACCATTCTCTCCAATTTCTGTAAATTTTGTAACTTTGCTAATGTCAGGCAGTCCAAGTTCTCCATATGTATTTAAACCTGTTGAATAAACTATACCCTCATTAGTTGATATAGCAGAATTATTTCCTTCAGTTTCAGAAATATTTTCTATAGGGTCTAAACTATTAACTTTTGTCATCACAGTAGCTTTGCTTACTGCTTCTAATCCAATTGTTCCATCTAAATTATTACCACATACATATAATTCATTATTAGCAGTTATTGCCATACTAGTATCAACTCCTGCTGCAATATCAATTACATTATTTAAAATAGAAGAAGTAATATAATTACTAGATTTTCCTAATTCACCATTTGTATTATTAACTCCCCAAGAATACACACTACCTTTATCTGATAATGCTAAATAATGGTCTGAACCTGCACTAATTTTTGAAATTCCAACTAACTCAACTACTGGACTTTCTAAATTAAATAAACTAAAAATTTTTCCTTCTTGGCTCAAACATATATCTCCAGAGATATCTACCATTTTTTTATTTGTAATTAATTTAATTGGATAACTTGAATATCCTTGCCCCCAAATATAAACTTTTCCATCACTATCTAATGCAGTTGTAATATTTTTATATGCATCTACTTTCAAAATATTATTAAGACCTTGTACTTTTTCTGCATAATTTCTACTGTTAGCAACCAAACTTCCTAATTGTCCAAATTCATTACTACCCCAAGTATATACAAAACCATCAGCAGATAAACCCACACCATGACTATATCCTGTTCCTATATCAATAATGTTTTCTAATTTTGTGTTTTCATTTAAATAAACCTCAGTTGGAACATCTGTATTGATATTAACTCCATTTCCAAGTTGTCCTAAATCATTTTTTCCAAAACCTATAATTTTGCCATTTTCTTTTAATCCTAATGAAAAATTTTTGCCAACAGATAATTGAGATTTTATTTTATTTGTTACAACTATATATATATATGTTTCAAGATTATCTATTGGATTTATTATTTTAATTTTTGTTTTACCTTCGTTTAATCCTGTGATTTTTCCTTGAGAATCAACTACAGCAATATCTGTATTTAATGATTGATACATAATAGTGTTTAAAACAGATTCACTCAATTCTTTTTCCATAGTTCTATCTACTAATTGAATTATAGATTTTTCAATTTGATAATTTTCATTTTGTTTTAATTGAATTTCTTTTACAGGATAATTTAGTGCTGTTGTAGTAATAGTAACACTTCCATCTCCTCCAGCTCCTCCTGTAGCTACAGTATCTGCTGTAGTAATAAAGAAGTTTGGCATTGTAACCCAATCTCCACCAATTGCACTAATTGATCCCTTATATCTATTAGAATTCGTAAAAATATTTACACTTCCTCCACCTGAGCTGCCACCAGCTGCAGCAGGAAGATTTGATTTTACTGAACTATAAACAGGAGCTTTTGTACCATTTGAATTTATACTTCCATTACCTTCAACAATATCTGAATATAGAATCAGTAACCCTCCAGTTCCATTTCCATCTGAAACAAGATTTATTCCAGTCATATTATCAGAGCTTGAACTTGTAAAATATGTTGAACCTTGAACTGGTCCAGCTCCACCTGCAACAAAAACCCATCCAGTTTTTGGTCTGTCCCTTGTTCCATCCCCACCTGCTGCGTATGTTGCAGAAGATTGACTTTTAGTTCCAGCATCACCAACAAATGTAACACCTCCTGTCCCAGAACCTCCTGAATAAGAATTTCCAGATACAGATGGAGCAAGTATACCTGTATTCCCATTGTTTACAATATATCCTCCTCTACCACCACTTCCTGTTTGTCTTCCTATTCCAGAATTTCCTTTAACACCAGAACCACTTGTAGTTGTTGATAGCGCAGATACTCCTACTGCACCAGTTTTAGGAACATATTCATATGACCCATCTATATTTTTCCACAAATAAACATTTTCTCCTGCAGCATTATATGTTCCTCTTCTTGTCATAGTGATATTTCCATTATTAATAGTTGTTCCTAAAACACATACATACATACCTTTTTTGTAAGATAAACCTGAAACTGTTTTTGATGTTAATGTAACACCAGAATTAACTGTTAGATTTTTATGATATTTAGCAATTAACATTTTATATTCTGTTGTGCTATCTCCTAATTCAATAGTTTTAGATGTTTCTGCACCAACTAAAGAGTAAACAACATCATCATAATAGTTTATTAATTCTATTTTATAAGTCTGTCCATTTATATGAACATCATAATTTCCATTTGGAAGATTACAATCTTTTATACCTTTTACTATACTTTCCATTTTTATTACTACAACAATAGGTATTTGCTTTGTAACACCAGTAACAGTATGAGTAACTGTTAGAGTAGTTTGTCCATAAGTCTCACCTTTAATAGTTTTTCCGTTTAAAGATGCTACAGATGAATCTGATATTGTAATACTAAAATTATTTTGATTATAATCACTAGAACCTGATTTAATATTAAACATATTTTCCATTTTTAATTCTAATGTTGTCTGTTCACCTAAGTCTAAAAATATATTTTCATAATTAGGCATAATAAAATTATTTCCGACTTCTGTATAACCTGTAACCTTTTGATAATTATTATCTAATCCTAGTTCACCATTAGTATTAAGACCTGTTACTAAAACTTTTCCTGTTATATCTGATATTACCGAACAAGTACCTTGTGTTCCAGAAATATTATAAATACCACTTAAAATATTTACTTTTGTCATCACAGTTGCTTTCGGTGTTGATTGCAACCCAATTTCACCATTTGCATTATTACCACAAACATATAATTCTTTATTTGATTTTAAAGCCATACTAATATCATTTCCAGCAGAAATTTCTATTGCATCTTGTAAGATACTTGTTGTAACTGTTGTTGCTATTCTTCCTAATTCTCCATTAATATTATTTATACCCCACGAATATACATTTCCACTATCTGATAGAGCCAAATAATGATCATTACCAGCGCTTATCTTTGAAATCCCAATTAATTCTACAACTGGAGAAACTAAATTATCAATCTTATATATTTTGCCTTCATCACTTAAACTTATTTCTCCTGATATAGATACAAACTTTTTACTTGATAAAAGTTTTATAGGAAATGCAGAATAACCTTCTCCCCATATATATATTTCTCCATCTGAATTAATAGCAGAAGAAATATTTTTATATGCATCAACTTTAACAATACCAGTTAATGAATCAATTCTTGTTGCAACATTTTTCGTCTGCTCAGAAGTATTTCCTAATTGTCCATATTCATTTTTTCCCCATGTGTAAACATACCCTTCCTTAGACAATGCAACTGAATGACTATTTCCAGATTCAACCTGAATTATATTATCTAATAAAGTTGAAGAATTATCCTTACAAACCTCAATAGGACGAATAGTGTCAGCATTTGTGGCATTTCCTAATTGGCCTAAATCATTTTTTCCAAAACCTGCAATTTTTCCATCTTCTCTAAGTACAAGTGTGAAATTTGAACCAACACTTATTTGTGACTTGAATTTATTGATAACAGTAATATATATTGATGTTTCGAATCCATCTAAATTATCTATTATTTTTATTTTTGTTTTTCCCTCTGCAATACCTGTAACTTTTCCATTACTATCTACTATTGCAATTTCTGGATTTTCTGATTGATATGTAATTGAGTCAATGGCTTGTATACTTAAATTCTTTGAACCAGTATTATCTATTATCTTCAATTTAGAATTATCTATTAAATACTCTTGATTCTTTTTTAAAGACATTTCTTTTTCTGGATAAGCAAGTGAAAAAGTTGTAATATTAACAGTTCCATTACCACCAGCTCCACCTGTTACAACTGTATTTGCAGTAGATGCAAAAAAGTTTGGCATTGTTACCCAATCCCCACCTGTTGCAGTAATTGTGCCATTATATTTATTTGAATTTGTAAAAACATTTACACTTCCACCACCTGAACTTCCACCTGCTGCTGCTGGCATAGCCGCTTTAGCTGATGAATAAACTGAAGCTTTTGTTCCATTTGAAGAAATAATTCCATTTCCTTGAACACTATTAGAATACATAACTAATAATCCGCCTGTTCCATTTCCATCTGAAACAGTTGTAATTCCAGTCATATAATTAGGATTGGACTTACTGCTAAAATATGTTGTTCCCTGTGGTAATCCTGCACCACCTGAAGCAAAAACCCATCCAATATTTGGTGGATGCTTGCTTCCATCTCCACCTTTAGTATAACCTGTACCCAATTGTGCACTCGTTGTAGCTGTTCCTACAAATGCTACTCCACCTGTTCCTGGACCACCAGAATATGATGTTCCAGAACCAGTTTTAGCTAAAACACCTGTATTACCATTATTAATTATATATCCGCCTCTACCACCACTTCCAGTTTGTCTCCCTGTTCCATTATTACCTTGAACACCAGATCCACTTGCAGTTGTTGTTATCTGGGCTAAACCTGTAGCTCCTGAGTTTGGAATATATTCAAAAGTATCATCTAGGTTTTTCCACAAATACACATTTTCTCCTGCAGCATTATATGTTCCTCTTCTTGTCATAGTAATAGTTCCATTATTTGTGGTGTTTCCTAAAACACATATATACATACCTTTTTTATATGTTAAACCAGATACTGTTCTTGCCGCAAGAATAACACCAGAATTAACAGTTAAATTTTTATGATATTTTACAACTAACATCTTGTATGTAGTAGTAGAATCTCCAACCTCAATTATTTTACTTGTTTCTCCACTAGCTAAAGAATATACAACATCATCATAATAATTTATTAGCTCAATATTATAATCTTTAACTTCATCAATACCATTTATTTTTCCAGGAACCCTTAGTATATAATCTCCGTTTGGCAAATTATTATCTTTTATTCCTTGAACAATACTCTCACATACAATCATGTTTGAAGGCAGGTCTTCTTTTTGTTCTGTTGTTTTTATTTGTATATTTTCTATATTTTTTTTAAATAATTTCTTTCCGAATAAGTTAAATAAAGCTAAAAACAATATAACTATAACTATTATACTTGTAAAAAATATTATAGAATTTAATTTTTTTTCAGAACAATTTAATTTCATATTTCACATGCCTTTCTAATATATATATTATTAAAACCATTCTATTCTTATATATATTAAAAGACAATATGGTAGTATATTCAAAACAAATGCAATCCTACGGATTTAATTAATTATTGTTTTATGAAATTTAGATTACATTTATATTAAAATTAATGTCATATTTTGTCGAATTTTGTAATTTTTACTAGGGAAAATAAAGATAAAGAAAAGTTTTAGTTAAATATTTGCTTATATATATAATTGAACATTTAAAAAAGACAAAAAAAGAGATAACAACTCATTTCTGAATTGCCACCCCAACTATTAACATTGACTCATATTTAGATTGAGAAATGTTTAAACTTAAGTTTGAATTGCAGTAAAAACAATTATCATTAAACTATTTTTACGTATTTATCATCACATATTGAAATAACATACACTTTATATTTTTATATATTTACAGTAAGACTGTATAATTTTATTGCATTATTAATTTCTTGTTCGTATTTATTTGATTCACCTGAATAAGATTGTAATACACGTATTGCATTAAAAATCATTACATCTGATTTTTTTCCATCATCAGCAAATTTTGTAAATTCCAGACTCCTTATTTGCGTAGAGTTTGGAGACAATGCAATATTTCCAATTGGTAAATTAATTGCTCTGGTTTGATCTCCAATATAAATTCCAATTTCAAATTCTTCTTTATTATTTGCAAGTACAATTGGATATTCAGATTTATTGGTGAATTTTACATTATAAATTTCAGAATCGTATTTTACTGTTTTCCCTAAGATTTCTATTTTTAAATATTCATCTTCTGCAAAAATATTTATATCTTCTTCAGAAACAAAATTCCCAATATTTAATTTTAGATTATTTTTATCTTCAGCATTAATCGTAATTTTTTCTTCATAATAACCATATCCTGAAGTTGTACCATTTGCTAAAATGTCCTCTAATATTTTTATTTTGTAAATATATGTATTTTCTAAATTTGAATATGACTGAATATTATATATTTTTTTAGTATTTCCGAAAATCTCTTTTGCATAATTTTCAAACAATTTATAAGAAGTAAAATAACTAGATTTACATTCATCACTTATCAAATCATATGCTTTTTGATATTCTCCATTATTACAATAATTAAAATATGTATCAATTATTGTTTCTATTGGCTGGTGCAATTTTTCTGGTACTTCCTTATTTGTATTCATTACAGAAACATGAGGAGTATATGTTGTTTCTGGAGCCATACTATTATTATTTTGCCTTCCTAAAAATCTATTAATAACAAAAATAGTTGTCCAAATTATTAAAACAATAAATATTATAAATTTATATCTTTGATAAAAATCTCTAATTTTCAATTGAACTTTTGCTCTAGTATTCATATTTTCCCTCCTTTTCCATAATTGATAATTTTAAAATTTCACGGTTTTAAAAACAAAATTTACTATTCTTATGTAAAAAATTTTAAAATCAACTCAAAAAACATTATTTATTGTTCAATTTTTTATCTTATAAAATATTTTTAACAATACGATATTAATTTCAATTTTTAAATAACTTGAAAAGATAACACATATTTATTATAATCACTCTCTTGAACAACTATTCTTTGACTAAATTGTTTAGAGTTATCTTTGGCAAGTGCATTATCAACTAATACTGTAGTAATATATATATCGCCTTGTCTATCAAAATCATCATAATTAATAGCTAAAACACTTGGGTATGTTTTTTGTACATATTTTTCAAAATCTTCTATAGTTGGAAAATACTGTTGTTTAAATTCAGGATATAAAACTTGGTAGGCTCTTTCATAATTTTTATTTTCTATATTCTTAAAAAATTGCCCACAATAATACTCTATTCTATCTCTTTCAGTTCCTTTTTTTAGAAGTTCTAATTGATTCTGCTCTGAAGATATCTTATCAGACTCATTTGTTTCAATTTCATTCTGTTGAACTTGATTCTGTTTAGATTCCAGCTGTTCCTTTGATTTTGGAACTAATATTTTTTGGATGACTAGATATAAATTTAAACATAATAAAATAAGAATTGCTATTGTTAAAGACAATTTAGTAACATTTATATTAGAATGTTTTTTTCTTGTTTTATAAATTTTAGTTTTATTATTTGTTTTCTTTTTCACTCTAGTCACCTCTTTCTTATTAGTTATTTAACTAAAAAGTAATAAAAAATTAATTTTGATTACTTTTCAATTTTTATGTTTTTATGTCATAAGTTACTTCGAATTATTTTTTTAATTAAAAAGCTCTATATTGATATTTGATATACTGTTAATCAATTATTATATATTAAGATAAAAACTAAGTATTTAGAAGAAATACAATATTTTTTTCTTTCCCTTGATCTTTCTTAAACACCTTAACCATCATAGATATTTGATTATTATTTTCATATAAAACATCTAATTTAGCCATTGTATATTCATTTCTCGAAATAATGTTATTTTTATCAATTTTAATTGATTTTATAGACAATTCACTGTTTTTTAATTTCATAATTAAATTTGAAAAGTCAATAAAATCTTTTTCGTTTTTTATAGTTAAATCACTATATATTTTTTCTTTGTTCAAACTATAATAATCTATTATTTGTTTTTCATTTTTATTAAGTAGTGTTTTATAATACTGTGGGAGTGTTGATTTATAAAATGTTGAGATTGTTTCATAATAAATTTTACTACTAATATTTCCATTTCCATATTTTTCGAAAAAATAATATGAATTTTCTACCAGAATAGTTTCTGCTTCAACAGTTTCAAGAGGTTTTTCTTCTATTTTTTTATATGTGTACTTATATTTCATTAAAATAATAGATATTATACTCATAAATATCAATATACATATTAATTTTAAAATAGTGTTTTTTTTCATATTACCTCCTAATTTTTTCTTTTGCTCTTCAAACATAATAAATAACCTTTTATTTATATAACTTTGATTTATAAGATTAATTAATATCCTTCTCTAACTAGCATTTCAATTTCATCTTCTGAAAACTCTCCATTGATTATTCTTGTTGCAATATCTATTTGTCTTGTAACTCTGTCATTCCATCCTTGATTATAATCAAAATCATCTCCTTTTGAAGCTCTGGCCTTATTTATAATAGCAGTTACCAGTTGCTCATCAGACATATTAGGGAATATAACAGTTTCTATTCCTGAATAGTTTCCTGCCCAAAGCTTTGCAGATATATAAGTTCCAAATACAGTGCCTCTTCTTTCCGCAATCCATTCATATCCTGATGGTGGTACTCCATAATCTTCTTTCATGCATTCTACTTGCAAAGCTAAAAAAGTCTCTTTATCTCTTGCATTTATTTCCCTAAATGCTTTTCTAATTTCGCTATTTTCGCCATTAGAAATATCTGCTATAACTATCGAAGAATTCCAACTAGCAAATGCTTCTAAACCTCCACATAAAGTTGGATCTTTTGCAGCTAATTTAGCACATATATTTGAAACATTATTCATACTTGAAGTTGTTGTCCATTGTATAATTCCAACTGCAACTTCACCTCCTGAAAGCATGGCAACTGATTCAGTTCCACTTCCAGGTCTATCTAATGCTCCAGACTCAAATGGAAGGAAATATAATAATTCCCATTCGGAGATAGATTTACTACTTTTTGGTAATCCAATATAATCTTCTATATTTCCAATAATAGCTTTATTTTTATCTCTTAGAATTATTTTAATATTTTCAATTGTTGTAACACCTATAATTCTTCCTTTTTCAATTGCAAATCTATTTATTCCATTTTCATCAGGTGTTCCTCCTGTAGCAAAACCATTACGTAATTCTTCGTCAACATTAATACCACTAATAATCATTGTAAACCCATCTAATGGTCTTAAACGTGGATCTTGTTCAACAGAAAACTCTAATGTAATTTGATTTTGTTCTATGGCAGTAACATATGCTGCTCCTGGTGTGATAACATCTAAGCCTTCTGTAAATCCTCCATTAGAAACATTTTTCTTAACTACTTTTGTAATTATATTTGAAGATAATTTCTGAGCATTAAATCTTGGGTCTAACCAACCACTTTCTGTTACTCCGCCAGTAGTTGCATCAATAAATTTTACATTGTCTAAATTCAAACAAACATTATATAAATTTGTATTATAATCATTTATTTTCTTGTTTTGAGCAACAATTTCTTTAGAAGCTTCTTCTAAAATATTAGGTTGTTCTAATGGTAGAATTTGTAATACATATATTGCAATATCAGGTGATTCATAATTTTGTTCTTGCAATTTTGTTCTAATATCTTGAAGTAATTTTTTTGTATTAACAATTGCATTTGTATCATCTTTAGAATTTGCATTTAAATACATACACAAAGCTGTTGGTTTTTCATTTATAATTCTTGTTACAATAGAATCAGCATTTAAACCAGAATTCGAATACGAAATATTACTTCCTGCACCTTGTAGTGTTCCCATATCATATATTCCATCAGTATCTGATAAAAATATAAAGTTATCTAGACTAGACATTTTTTCGATTGTTATTGTTTTTTTATCTTTTATATTAGAACTAGATAATAATGTTGTTCCATATTCCAACATACTTTCATCATCTTTAATTGGTGGCCATTCATCTGGTGTAAATGCTGGTATAAACCAATCTAGTAAACTAGTTTCAACTTGTTCAATTTCTGCTCTAGAATAATAACCTAATTCAATTAAAAATTCCTTAAATTCTCTATATATATAATCTGCATCTAGTGAATGCATTCCTTCTAATATTGATAATGCATTTAAAGAAGCTGTATTATTAATAATATTAACTTTTTTTCTTCTTATATCTGAACCAACAGATTTTAATGCATTATTTATACTATCAACAGATTCTTTAGTTTGTTCAAACGTTCCATCAACTGAAGACACATATTTTTTTGGTGCATTTATTACAAAAGCCTTCAAAATAGTATCTGCACCACTTGCACTTTGCAGAACATTTCCGTTTTTCTTGTATGTAGTAATAATAGGATTAGAACTTGGTGCACTTCCTGTGTCGTCTCTAACAACTCCAGTAATTCTACCATTTTTTGTATATACTTTTATATGTTCACCTTCATTATATGCTTCAATTAATTTTGCATTTGCTATTTCATCAGCTGTTTCCTTAGAACCATCATATTGATAATAATAACCTTGTGTAAACAATTTTCTAGATGTTTTATACCCTTGTCCTAATGTATAATCATTTAATAAATTTTGTGTCTGAGAATCAACTGGTACATCTGTTATATCAGACTTTACTCCATTTTGTGTTACAACATCACCTTTAATAACATATGGTTCCCCATCTTGAACAGGATAATTTTCATCTAATGTTTTAAATTGATAAAACAATGCAAAATTAGGAATATTTTCACCTGGGTATGGTGTTTCAAAAACTGTACCTTTTTTTGTATATTTATAATTAAAAACCAAATCCTTATACCAATGTTTTATAACACTTTGAATATGTGGTACAAATGTTTTTATTTCTGGATTTCTTACCAAAAATTCATCATATATCATATCTAATTGTGTTGAAGTTAGACCTATCTCATTTGCTAATATTTCCTTTAATTTTTTTGCAGATGTTGATACACTTTTTTGAACTTCTAAATCTTCTCTAATTTCTTGTAAAAAATTATTTAATCCAGATACCTGTTCTTCTGCCCATTCTTCTTTATAGTTATTGTATTTTCCTTCTTTTTCATACTGGCTTGCACCTTCTAAATCATTTTGTTGAATATATTCTATGAACTCTAATGGTGCTTCTAATCCATCTACCCATAAATTAAAACTATCAACATAGTAACTTCCATTTCCATAATTTAATTGTTCTTGAGTAACTGTTTCTCCTAAAATTAAATTTTCAAAATAAATGTCTATTCCATTAAAAATAGTATAATATTCTGTTTTTAATCGAGTTTTCCAGCTTTCAGAGAATCTTGGGTAATCTGATGAAGTAGCTTCTTCTTGTAAAATAATCTCATCATTTTTTAGTGCATTTTCAAATGCTGGTAATGCTCTTAATCTATATGCTACTGTTTGTTGAGATCTTGTTTCTCCAGATTCATAATGATATGTATAAATAATATTATCGCCATCCCAATAATCAACACTAATAGAATCATTGTATAATCTTGTGTTATTATTATAAGCATAATCAATATCAGCTGGAGTACCAATATACCTTCCAAATACTAAATCTGAAGCATTTGAATCTTTATATATTTGTAAACTTGTAGTATTTATTAATTCTGCTATTTTTCTGTTTGTTTCAGTTTCTCCTATTGAACTTTGGAAATCTGTTAAAGTCGTTTCAAAATTATCAAATGCATGTTTTATTGAAGCAACACTATATATTCCTTCTTTTAATCCATTTATTATTTGATCTTTATTTTCTATCCCATAATCTCCAGTATCTTTATTTCTTTTAAAAACAATAGGCATTGGTTCATCATTTATTGTACCTATATTTATATCTGCTTCCCCATTAGGTCCTACTAATTTTAACCCAACTTCTAATTTAACTTCCTGAGTATTAATATTTACAACTGTTTGTAAGTTTTCATTTGATATGAATTCATATACTAAATCTGGCATCATTGTAGATGTATGTAGAGCAAGTAGAAGTTCTAAAGGAGTTCCATATCTTCCTGCCCAGCCATCAATGTTATATTGATAAACATCAGTTTTAAAAAATCCATTCATATTTTTAAATGTTAGTGTTAAATTTTCTCTATCTAAATCAACACCATCTACCAAGCTTACTGCCCCATAGATATTTAACATTCCTTCTCCCCAATTTGACAATGTTCCAGTTGTTTTTAATATTGCATTTATTGGGTTTACATTTTTACTAACAAATATTCTTTCATTTGCCAAGTAATATGAGAATAAGTAACTTGGTTGTACTGTTGTATTAAAATCTACATTAATTATTTCTTCTATAAAGCTTGTTATAACTTGTTTCTTAGGGTCATCTTGTGATTCTGCTTTTCCTACACTTCTAACAAAACCCATTCCTACTACATCATAACCCATATCTTCTAAATAATTTAATAATTCAAGTTTTTTTGCTTGTAGTTCTTCTTCATTTATATTACTTAAATCTTCTTGTGTCCACCATTGTTTTATACTTATTGATACTTTATCTATAGTAGTAATTATTTTGTCCACAATTGCTCCAGGCATATTAATGGCAAATGCTATAAATCCTATACACATAATTAATATTATTAAACCTGCTAATATATAATATAAAACTTTTCCAATTCCTTTTGCATATTTTCCTTTTTTTTGTGCTTCTTTTGCTTTTTTTATTGCATTTCTGGTTTGTTTTCCAGCTTCATCTTTTGCTCTATCAGCTGTTCTACTTACACCAGTGGATTGTTGCTGTTCTTGCTGCATATAATCCAAATTATCATCTGCCATATTTTCACCTTCTTTTCATTAATTTAAGTACATTTATTTATATAGAATCCATAGTTGTATTATTATTTGATTGACCTGATTGTGATGTTTGAGATGCTTGTGCTGCAGCTCTTGCTGCTTCTCTGGCTTCTTGCGCTCTTTTTTCAGCTTCTTGTCTTTCATTACTATTATAAGAATTTGCTTCTCTAGTTGCTTGAGATAATTTTTCGTATCCACCTGTACTTTGATGTCTTGATGTATTAATATAACCCATTTGCGTTTTTCTAATAGTATCTAAAACATGTTGTTTTGAAACACTTTCATCATCTCCGCCACCTCTATATTGTTCAGCAAGACTATCTAGATATTTTCTATATTTTAAATCACCAGAATCTAAATTTCCTTTTTCTAAATCTGCATTCATAATTTCATCTGTTCTATTTATTAATTGTTCTGGATCATCTAATCCTTGTTCTTGTGACCAAGCAATATATTCAGCACCTAAAACTTTTTCATCTTCTTTTGTATCTCTTCTATATTGTGTATTATTGATAATATTTGAAACACCTTTAGCTGCGCTTCCACCAAGAGCCGCACCTGCCATTAAACCTTTTCCATCACCTGTTCCAGCACCTAAAATTGCTCCTGCAGCTGCTGCTCCAACTTTTGCTGAAGCTTTTGCATATTCCATACCAGCATTTCGTGCAATTCTTCCAAATTTTTGTACTGGAGTTCTTTGCTGAGGTGTTATTGAATTATTTGATTGTGCACTACCTAATTGACCTGAAGAACCTGTTCCTTGAACATTTCCATAACCACCATTTGCCGCACCTGCATTTTGAGAAGCTAATGAATTTCCACCAGAAACACCTGAATCTGGATAATCTTTTCCAGCTAAATTAGGTGTTTTGTCATTAGTCATTTTACCTTGTGATTTTTTTGGATCTGAATTTTTTCTTTTTAACATATTCATTGCTGATAATGCAAAAGCTCCTCCAGCTAAAACATTTCCTAAACTACTTGGTTGAACACCAAATATCTTTTTAACTAAATCTTCTGCTTTGTACATAAATAACATTGCAACAATTGACATTATTAATGTTGCTACAGACTTGTCTGTAGACATTGCTGTTACAGACGTTAAAACTAAAGCCCCATATATAATACAATGAAATGGTTGTATTAAAATATTATATGTAAATTCTTTTAACCAGTTATTTAATGCTTGAGATTTTCCATCTCCCATTTTATCTATTGAATAAGTAATAGTAATTAGAGGAGAAATAATAATTAAAAATGCTGTAATAATAACACGTTTTAAATACATTATTAAAAATAGAAATGTTATCATAATTAGTATTCCATATAAAATGGTACTTCCTACACCTTGTGTAAAAGATGGTGACCAGGCCTCTGCATATAAATATGTCATAACTTCTCCTAAAGCATCATTTCCACTACCAAATGAAAATGCATCTTTAAGAATTTTTACTAATACATTATTTATATCTATAATAATTATCATAATATATTGTAATATATAGACTAATACTAAACTAACTGCCCAATCTTTAAACATTTTTTTGTATTTTGCTTCTTCTGATGCTACTGTAGAAATTGCCATTCTTATTCCTACATAAAGTAGTATTCCTAATAAAACAATTACAGATATATTTCTAATTGTTACATACCACAAAGCTACAGAATTTTGCAAGCTTGAGATAAAATTCAATCCAGAATTATTTGTATTAAAGAAATTTATTGTTGTTATTGGTAATTCATTAAAAATAATATCTGCTGGAGTTAAATTTACACCTAAACCTTGTCCACCACCAGTCGTTATAACTCCTGATAATATAAATTGTATAACAATTAAAATTACTAAAACTACTAATTTAACACCATAAACTAGTATTCCTGCTATACCATCACCTATAGCATCCCCGCCTTCTAGGCTTTCCTCTTCACCTATTTGAAGATCCCATTCTGCTGCATAAGTAGTGGTATTAATAGCAAAAATAGTAATTATAATTAATGTTATTATACAAATTGCATATATAATTTTTTTCTGTTTTTTTGTCATTTTTATTCCTCCTATTACTTATTTTTTTCTTCGCCTGTAATTTTTTTAATAATCTTATCGGCTTTTTCAACTTTTTTTCCACTACCTTCATATAGGTTTTCGTATTCTCTAATTCTCTCTTGTAATTTTTCTTTTAATTCCTCAACTTTATCATTTTTTGTAGAATCAACTTTTGTAGATTTTATACTTCCTTTTTGAGCTAAACCTTTCTTAAATGCTGATTGCATATCAGAGGAAATAATAACATTTTTTCTACTTCTAGACTTGTTAGCCTCCATTTTTTCCTCTAATGCTGTTCTTATATTATCTAATACATCACTATCAAATTCAAGTTTTTTACCTGCTTCTGATTCTCTTCTTTTAATAATATTCATAATATTATCTACATCAAGTTCCGATAAATGTGTTAAAGAATTCCCACTCATATATTCATCAATTGCGCCTTTAACTGTAGAACTTTTTACTCTTTTTATCATTGCTTCTTTTGCTGTGCTTCCAAATTCCTTATTAACTTTATCTTTTAATTTATGAGCTGTTATTCCTGAATTTACCTTATGTATTTCATGTTCTATCTCTTTATAAATCTCATTAATTTCTTTTTCTGTTTTATCTGCTTTTTTTAATGTTTCTATAAGCCTATGATTTTTCAATCTTGATTCCTCGTATTTGTCAATATCAAATCCTGCAGTTTTACCTACACCACCTGCACCAAAACTTGCTAAAGTTCCTGCAATAACCGCTGGGCCAGTTGCTAACTTAGTAGCGGTATTTTTTATTTTATTTCTTCTTGCATATTTTAAGGCAGATTCTATTTGATTATCATTTCCACTATCCACAAATCTTTCATACTGTTTTTGCAATTCCATATTATTAATTGCAGTTCTATCTGTACCTTGTTTTATTGCACTAACTGCACCCACTGCGGTACTAATACCAGCCATTGGATCAACTATAGTAGTAGGAATAGATAAGGCAATTTTTGCTGCGCCACCAATACTTGTAGAAGCTGCTTTTAATACTCTTTTATATGTTTTTTGATTAAGCTTCATATTTAATTGAAGTGCTGCTATAACTGCTTTATCCATTTTCTTAGAAGATTTTTCACCTTGTAATAAACTTAATGCTGCAATTGTTGAAATCTTATCTCTTGTTATAAAATTTAATAATCTACCTACTTTACCTGCATTCTTATAAATAAATCTTTGATTTTGTTTTTTTGTTTCTCCTTCTTCTCTTTCATACCAGATATCTCCAGCTTTTTCAGAAAATTTAATTACTTCTGCACCAGCTTTATAAACACCTTTACCTGCACCTGATAATGCTTTTGCTGTTAATTTTGCACCAAAAGTAATTTTAGCAAATTGTTGCAACAAGCTTTCAGATTGAACTGTGTCACCCACTGATTTAGCTCTATCAAAACTGAATATTTGCATAAATATTTTATCGGAATTAAGCATAAAATTTAAAATAATTAATGCAATTACAAAACCTGCCAATGAATCAAATGCCATACTTATTGCTATTTGCATTAAGCATACATATAAAAGTGCATGAACAGATTGAAGCAAAACATTCATAGCAAATTCAAACATCCAATTAGCTATAGTTTTAGTTTTTCTTCCTGTTGCTCTTTCGAAAGCATATTTCAAACCAATTACAGGTCCAAGTAATCCAAGTATTGTAACTGTTAAATATCTTTTAAAATACATTACAGAAAATCTAATTAGCATAAAAACTAAAAACATATAAATAATAGTACTTCCAAAACCTTCTGTAAATTTTGGTGCATATGATTTTGTTCTTATTGTTTCATACAAAGAAAATTCTCCACCATTCATTTGTAATGCTGTTTTTTCAAATATAGTAACAAAATATTCATTAATTTCAAAAATTACATACATAAACAAATGAATTGCTAGTACAGATAAAAATGCTACTAACCATCCAACTAACGCAGATTTATATTGAGCTTTTTTATCTCCAATAGTAGTTAGAGCTATTCTTATACCCATATATATTAATAATAATAATAATGAAACAATACTTATTGTTCTAATAATAGAATACCATTGTGCTATATTTGTTCTTAACATATATACAATACTATCTTCTGCTATTTCGCTTCCACCTGCTTGTTCAACACCGAAAAAGTTAACATCTAAAATTGGAATTTTATTAAATAAGATTTCTTCTATAGAAACTCTTGAATCCAAATTGTTTGCTTTTCCTGTTAATGAATTTACATATGAACCATTAACATCTTCACTTAATCCTAGTAATGAATCATGTACTAAATTTTCAACTAAATTTGTCCAACCAATAAGCACAGCTCTTACAGCATATGTTATTATTCCTACCAAATAATCTAATATATTTCCAAGACTATCTAAAATCCATCTTCCTGTTTCCCATCCATCTGTTGTACCTAAATAAGTTCCTGCACCTGGTATTCCCTGATATTGTATATCTGTTGCATAACCTTTATTTGCAAATACTAATGTTGCATCTGTATCTAATATTTTTGCTGCAGTTTCACTTTTTACTCTTAAAACAGTATCTATTGTTGAATCTAAATCATCTAAATAACATTTAATTAAAACAATTTTGTCTTCCTCAGTTTTAGGTTGTTTACAATATATTACTTGTCCAGCTCCAATATATAAATAAACTTCCCCAATATATTCTTCCTGTGGCTCTCCTTCTGAAGCTTGTTTGTTTTTTGATTTTATTAAAATATCTCCAGGTTTAAGCTCATCATTTGTTGAAAGAGATGAAATATTCAAAAATTCAGTTTTATTATTTGCATTTTCAGATTCAGATTGTTCCTGTTCTGATTGTCCAACTAAATATAAGTTACCATTAAATTTTATTTGTTCAAAAAACTGTTCATTCCAAGATGCTTGAGTACTTTGAGTATGTGGATTAACATAACTATATGGTGTCATAGAATTAAAGTTGGTATTACTTTGCAATCCTAAACATTGGTTATATACAAACGCAATCCAACTAGTACTGTTAAAACAGTATTTATTATTTACAGGATTGCCATTATATGTATCTCCTATATCTGTGGCAACCATACTATATTCTGATTTTTTAGAAAAATTATTTTCAAAATTAATTGCAAAATTCGCAACATAATTTCCTGCCCTTTCAGATGTTAATGGAACAGAAACATCTCCCATATCAACTAAACCAGCAGCAAAAGTTGATACAATAGAAGAAAACAAAATAAATAACAACATTATTAATACTATTATTTTTTTAAATATACTATTTATTATTTTAATATTTTGTATTTTATTATTTTCTAGTTTTATATTTTTTATTTTTAAATTTTGAATTTTATTATCTATAATAGTATTCTTTAAAATTGTTATCATTTTATTTCCTCCTTTCTGTTTTTTTGATACTTTAATCTTTTTGATAATTTAACATTTACAAAAGATACATTACTCTTAATTGTATTTATAGATTTTTGTATTTAAATTTCGAATCTATTCCATTAATTATATCTAATGTTCTAAATCTCAAATTTCAATATTTGAATCATCAAATTCTAGAGTATTATTAATAATTCTATTAATCTTAAAATCCTGTTTTCCAACAATTATAGTAGAATACGAATTTGTTTTAACATTATATTTATATATACCTTTTTGTTTTACAGAGTAAATGAAATTTTCATCATCTTTCCAAATTCCTGAAGTAATGTATTCTTTTAATTCTCTGCTTGGATTATTAATACTACTTGAAATAAAGCTAATTGCATAAACCGAGTTTTCTAATTCTTTAATATCTATTATAAAATCTCTGCTACTATTTTTTACAACATTTGTTAAATCATATTTTATTTCCTTTTGATTAATAATTCTTTGTTTTTCAGCTAAAAAAACTAAATTTTCATTTTTAAAATATACTTCTTTTGGTAATTGTTTTTCATTATTTAGAGTGTTTTCAATTTTCAAATCCGGAACTATATTCCCTTTAAAATTTGTATAAATATTAATTCCAGAATTATTTTTATAATTTAAACATATTTGCACACCTTTTAATGAATATTGTAAAATTAAATAATTTGAATCATATTCATATAAATCATAATCATTCCAAATGTTTTTTAAATTAGATGTAAACTTTACTAAATCTTTATCTTGTATATAATTACTTACTAAATTCGAAAATTCTATTGTCTCAAAATTGTTATCATTTTTATAAACTGAGATTTCATTATTATGAAAAAATATATATGTATTTTCTGTTTTGTATCCATTAATCTCATTTTGTTCAAATTGTGGATTTCCAAGTTTTTCTATAATTTCCTTTTTGCTTGATGTTGTTTTCAATCCATTTACAATTTCATTTTTATAATTACTATTAAACACTATATTAAAAATTTTTCCATTTATTTTTCTTACTGAAATACCTTCATCAAAAAATATATTATAATTTCTAAACAAACTATCTTTTGTACCAAATAACGAATCATCTGCAACCCAGTTTTTGCTTATTAATTGCTGTAATTCATTAGAATTAACTAAATAATTAATTTCTTTAATTTCTATATATTGATTTTTAGCTATAATCGATTCTTGAGTTTGAAAATAATTTATATCTCCATTAATATTATAAGATTTTATATTTTTATTTTCCTTATCACAAGAAATTGCTATTACAAGTTCATTTGATTTATCAATTACTATAAAATTTTCATAATTTACAACTTTTGCACAATAAACAAATAAAGATTCATAATAACTCTTATTACTTGCATTATTAGTAAACGGTTTATTTTTTATTTTCATATATACATCTACTGCATATCCTTCAGTTTTTGAATTTTCATGTTTTATATATTTACAATCAAAATAAATTGCTACTTCTTCAAGTGTTGTAAAATCATCTATTGAGTCATATTTTTTTATGATATCAATTTGCTTCTTTTTCTCTGTATTTTTAATATTGTTTGAGATAGCTAATATTAAAAATACTGTTAAAAATATTGGAAATATAATTTTAATCAAATTAATTTTTTTGTATTTATTTACTTTTTTATTAATAATCATATTTCCTCCTATTATAACAATTTTATATAAACTTGTTTTAAGAAAATCATTAATTTCTTGTGTTTAATATATCTGTTGAAAATATTTTTTTAAATATTAAACATAGCCTTTTATGTTTTCAAATCAAATTTTCTTTTAAATAAAAACCAATGTACTTATTTATTAAAAAATGGAACTTTAATATCTTTCAATGATTTTCCTTGAATTTTAAATATATTTTTTACAACCTTTTCAACTCTTGATAATGATGCAAAAAATATGATTGCAATTATTGGAGATTTTAGTGCAATATTTCCAGCTGATACTACAAATACTAGATATGCTATACAATGTAAGTTTTGCAAAAATATTTCTGATATAAGTTCTCTACTCCAAGAATTAAAAACTTGTGAACGACCATCAACTGATTTATCAATTGAATATGTAACAGTTATTAAAGGTGCAACAATTATTAAAAAAGCTATTTCTAAAGATCTATACATATACATTATAAAAAATTTAACTTGATAATAAACTAACATCCAAAAAACAATTACAGAATAAAATCCAGAAAATCCTTTAGCATCTGTATAATTTGTTGAAATTCTATTTATGATATTATATTCAAAATCTGTTTTAATTTCTATATTCTGTGAAACTTGGACAATTAATTGTTGAATTAATTTAGAAACTTCTAATATAAAAATTGAAATATAATGCAAAATAAATATTAAAACAAATCCTATAAGCCAACTTCTTAACAATTTTTTGTATTTTGCTTTATCATCTGATACAGTTGAAATTGCCATTCTTATACCAATATATACTAATGAAATAACACTAAATATTAATGCAATACTTCTCATTATTGAATAAATTGATGCAACTTTTTCTTTTAAAACATTATTAAATGTTACATTTGATTGATAAGCCTCATCAACATCATCAAAATAGTAAATATCAAATACATCATAATATCCAAGAACTAAACTTAATATAGAAAACTTTTCAAACACATTTTGTACCCATTGACTATCAATATTTTCAGGTTCAGTATCTGTTATATTTTTAAAATTCTCAATATCTTCATTTGTTATGTTGTCAATGTCATCTATATATTGTGGTCTTACAACTTTTGTCATTATATTACTTGCTACCCAAGGCAATATCATAGCTAAATCAGATAAATTACTACTTACTGCAGCAACTGAAGTTTGAGTAGATGTTGATTTTACAGTTTTTTCTGAACCACCCATAATAACTTTTGTTTTCCCTGTATTATCCCATTCTTTATAACCTGCTTCTGTTGAAATACCTTTTGTGGAAGCCACAACTGTATTTAAGTTCATTGTAGTTAATATTAAATTAAAAACTATAAGTATTACTATAAATACTGTTGTGATTTTTTTCATCTACTTCTCCTTTTTTAGATTTATTTTTTTAAAGTCTTCCTTCTTGTTCTTCTCTTAGATTTATTTTTTTCTAAGTCTTCCTTCTTGTTCTGGTCTTAGATTTATTTTTTTCTAAGTCTTCCTTCTTGTTCTGCTCTTTCTCTTAATGCATTTAAGTTAGTTTCTATAAAGTCGAATTCTTTTTTAGTAGGTTGAATTTTTAAAATTGCTGTATCTTCTCCAACTTTTAGCAAACCTTCACCTCTAGTACATGTTGTTAAGAAATATGCTTCACCTTCACTTAATTTAAATACCTCTTTTATATATTCAATTTCTGATTTATCTTGAGCCAAAAACAATTTTGTATCTGATGAAGTTAAAACAGCTTGTACTTCAGCTTTTTCATAAAAATCTTGGAACTTTTGAGAAATAACTGCTAAAGATACATTTCTTTTTCTGGCACGTCTTGCCATAGTATTTAAGAAATCAACTGCCTCTGGGTATGGAAGTAACATCCATGCCTCATCAACTAAAACTCTTTTCTTTGCAGCTTTCTCCTTATCTTCACTATTTTTCTTAACATATTTTTCCCAAATCCAAGAAAGTAAAATTTGTTGTGCAAGTGGTCTTGCAAATCTTTCCTCTAATTGAGATATGTCAAGATTTATAAAAGGAGTACCATCTAACAATTCAAATGTAGATTGACCATCAAAATATGCCATCTGACCATTCATTTCTCTAACATATTGTTTCATAACTTTAATTAAATAACTAAAATGGAATTGATAATCTGAGTTCTCATTTGCTTTTGCTACTTCTTGTAATCTTCTGTACCAAGAACCTATTGTTGGCATTTTTTTCTTTTGTCTTCCCAAATAGCTTTGTTCAGTTACTTCAGCATTTCTTTTAACATATAAACTATTTATATCATTTGAAATTCCATATGCTTCATATTCTTCAGCAACAATTTCTGCTATAATTTGTTTTGTAAGCTCATTTACCTCTGTACTTCTAGTACTACCTCTTGCCATAGTTACTAATGCTTGAGTTACGTCTTCAACTTTATTTTCCACATTTAAAACAACTTTTTCTTTTCCTGTAATTTCATCTTTAATAATTTCTGGTTCAATATCAAATAAATTAATAATTGTATTTGAATTAGGACTTATTACAACATTTATTCCACCTAAAGCATCTGCAACAACTCCATACTCACCTTCAGCATCTAGTGCTAAACTTTCAATTCCCATTAAAACTGATGAACGAGAAGTTAATGTTTTAATAGCAACACCTTTACCAGCACCAGATTTACCAAAAACAACCATGTTATAATTATTTAAGCTTTTGTTAAAATTATCAAATAATATTGGTAAACCAGTTTGTCTATTAAATCCTAATGGAATTCCATTTTCATGTCCTACATCAGAATTAAAAAATGGAAATACAGTTGCCATTGAATTACGGTCAAATGTATGATTTTTTTTAATTCTATTTTCGCAATATGGCATATTAGAATTATAAGCCTCTTCTTGCATTGCCCATGCAGGTTTTACACCAATCATTGTTTTAGACATTTCAGAAGCTAGTAATTCAGTTTGTTTATCTAGATCATCTAATGAATATGCAAACAATGTTGCAACAACTGATGATTCAAATAATTTGTTAAATCCACTTGCTATAGAATCTCTTAATTCTTCTGTTTCTAGCCTTTTCTGAGCTAATATTCTTTCTCTATTAATATTTCCTCTTTCAGCTGCAACAATTCTTTCAGATTCTATCTCATTTATTCTTCTATTAAGTTCTGTTTGAGATGCATTTTCTCCAATAGGTTTAATAAATACAGATACATTTATATCTCCAAATGTATACATACTTCTTAAAAAACTTGGGAAAGTACACATTCTTGGTATTGTTGATACTACCATACTTCTTGCATATTTTGTTTTATTAGATACAATCTCAAGGTGATTTATATGTGTTGCATCTATTCCAGCAGGCGCAATTAAATCTTTAATGGTTTTAAGATTTTTTTGAAGTATACCTTTTTTAGCAGTCTCTGTAACTTGTTGGCCTAATTCTTCTCTTTTGCCAAGTGCATTTTTGTTATTAGACATATACATTCTCCCTCCTAAATTTTCTTCTTTTGTCCTATTTTCTGTTGTTCCAATTTCTTTTGTCTTCTTTTTTCTTCTTCCAATTTAAAATCTGTTTTCTTTATTTGGCGTTTAGTTTCATCATATAAATCTTGATCCATTTCTAATTTATAATCTTCAACTAATTCCATTGCTTTTTGCTTGATATCATTTTGATGTTGTAATCTTAGTCTTCTAATTTTATCTGCTCTCTTTATACTTTTAGCAGCTAATGTTGAAGCCTGATCTATAATTTGTTCATCTAAAAGTTCTTTTTTCTTTTCAAGAACATCTTTTGCAGTGCTGTATAGTCTAGAATAATCTCCTTCAACTGCTCTATCTAAACTAAATATTTCTGAATCATCTCTGTTATATGCAACATATAACAATTCAACTAATTCTTCAGATTCCATTACTCTACCAGAAACCCCAGATGCTGCTATACTTCTAATTAAGGTTTGAGCTTTTGTATATAATTCAGAAAAAGCTATATTATCAACTTCTTCTTTTGAATAATTTGATATTTCTCCACCAAATTCTACAGTGTAATAAGGAATTATTAAATATGTATTTTGTCTTAAAACATTTCTATTTTGGCTCATTCTTCCAACATATTCTGAAATATCAGTTCCATATTCTAAAACATTCATTTTTCTTCTTCTATCAAATTCAATTCTTTTAACTATTTTTTCATTACCTTTTTGTTTTTCTTTTTGTAATTGAATATCTAGCTTCTGAATTTCTTCACCAATTTCGGCAACTCTTTGTCTATATTTTTCTACAATATCTTTTAAATTCAAAGTTGTTGTTTGAACATATAATTGAATTGGACCTTTTAATGTATTTAGGAATTGAACAAAACCATTTTCTACCGAAATTTTTTCTTCTTCCCCTAAAAGATCGTAATTTACACCTTTACATTCTACAACCATTAGATATTGTTTTCTTCCTTTTCTAACAATCATATTATCTACAACTTCATCAAAATCTAAAAACTTTTCCATAGACTCAATGTTTTGAAGTTTTGTTGTTCCTTTTTCTTTTATAGAATTATCTAAATGATTATCATCAGCTAAAACATTTGCTCTATTTTTTCTTTTCATTAAAACAAATATTAGAGTTCCTCCTAGTATTATTATAGCAACAATTATAATTCCTAAAATTGTACTAATTAATGCTATTAATCCTTCTGTACTTCCCATTTATTTTTCCTCCTTTGTGTAAGTGTAGATTTTTCTATTCACTTTGAATTTAAAATATCTAACTATAATATCATCTATTGAATCTCCAGCAATATTTTTAGTGAATTTTAAACCTGTTATTTGTGGAATTTTAAAAGTTCCGATTGCAAAACCTATAAAGGCAAATATTGCTAACAATACAACTCCTACAGCTGTTAACCCTAAAACTTTAGCAAAAATAAAGTATAAAATTACTCCTATTAATCCTCCGGCACCTGTTGTTAATAATGATTTATTTGAGAATATATATAATATTCTACCTTCTCCTCTAACATCTCTTGGAATATAATGTGTTGACATATATTTCCCTCCTTCGTATTTTTTTAAACTCTACCCTGTAATACCTTCCATAATAGTTTTAACCAAAGTCCAAATTCCTACTGCTCCATATATTACTACTATTGAAACAACTAAACCTATTAATTGTTTTTTTAAAGCTGCTTGTTGTTCTGGAGATGCTGTTATCCATCTAACACCTGTTATTGCTGTAACAATAAAAACTGTTGCTGTTGCTATTGCTACTAAAACTCTACCTATTGGCAAAAAGTCATTTGCTATTGAATCTTGTGTTGTCCCAGAAGATGCATTTCCCTGAGAAATAAATGAATTACCTCTATCTAAAATTCCAGAAATACTTAAATCTGTACCATAAGTTATTTTATTTTCAAAAACAAAAAATACTGAAAAAATAACAGTTACAGCTATTAAAAATTTAATTATTTTTATACTTTTTTCTTTCATTATAAATCACCTCATTATCTACCTTCTATTATACTTTAATAACTTACAATTTTCAACACTTTTTGCCTATTTTTTTATCTATTTTTTTAACAATTTCTTCTAATATTATTTAGAGAATTTTATTACAAATAAAACATAAAATCAGGCATAAAATTCACACGAAAAAAACCTTAAGTAGAACACTTACAGTTTTTTAGATTAAAAATAATTCTCATAAAAACATAAAATCAGACAATAATATCTAAAGATTTAGACAAAAAAGACCTTAAGTAGAACACTCAAGGTCTTTTTTTAGATTAAATTTAATTCTCATATTTTTAGAGTTGAACGTTTTTTCCTTCAACCGGAAATTATTTTTAAAATTTGTCTCAGGCTCTCCCACCGATGCTGTAACAATGCTAACGCATTTAACAGCCTTCGGCGGTCCCCACGTCGCCTTCGCTTGATTTTAAAAATAGTTTCCTATTGAAGATTGAGATGTTGATATTTTTTTCAAAATATCAGAAATTATTTTTAAAATTTTTGTATTATAATACGAATTTTTTGATTAAAACAACACCTGTTACAACTAATGCTATAGCTGAGGCAGCTAGTATAATATAAGTTGTATTAATTGTGTCACCTGTTCTTACAGATAATAGAACTGCAGCATCATCAATATCATCTTCACCAACCTTCATATTATCTGGTGTAGAGTCTATGTCTGGATTTCCATAATTATTGAAATCTTCACTAATTTCAGCCACGTTAACTATTAATCCTAAATTGTTTTCGCTATTTAGCCAAGTATAAACAATTTCTATAGTTTGAGGTGCTCCACCTACAGTTAAAAGAGTATCCGCTAATTGAGTGGTTACAATTTTACCTTCTCCGGCATCTTGCCATAATGGGTTATCTTCTTGAATAAACTTCATTCCAGTTGGAACATAGTCTGTTATTTCTTTAGCATATCCATCAATTTGACCTTCGTTATATACTCTGATTTTATACTTAAATTTAACAACAGTATTTTCTAATTTGCTTTTTGGCAAATCAACTTTTACTACTGGTTCTAAATCAGTATATTCCCCAATTTTGTCTGGAGTCATTGCATATATTAATCTATGATCATATGGATTTTGTAAGTCTTCTAAATTGTTTCCTGGTTCTGTTCTTTCAACACCATCTTCAATAATTATAGCTTCACTTACCCATTTTACTAAACTTAAATCAAAGAATTTTACTTTTATTTTTTCTCTATCTTGGTCATCTTCATTTTGACGCCATTCATTTGGAGTTGAATCTCTATCTTCAATTTCATCTCCATTTTTATCTGAATCTTTTGTTATCTGTGCATAATTAACAACTTCAAAATTAGCTTCTTCCATAGTACTTACGCTGCGAGTAACTTTAAACTGAATTCTAATTTCATTAAAATCAGGACCTTGCGCTATTTTTTCAGGAGTTGTTGGCTCAAATGCTTTTAATAAGTTAGGATTTTCTGTTTCTCCAACCGCCATTCTAGCCTCACCTTGTTCTTTTGATAAATAATCTGTTACTATATAATCAGCTTCTTTAACATCAGTTGTTACAACACATTTCTTAAATTCTGTTTCTCCTGATTGTACATTTTTATCTATGTCTTTTACTACTGTTCCTGATGGTAATTGAGCTATTTCTTCTGGTGTAACTTCTTTATACATTACCCATCTATATGTATTATTTATACTTCCATCACCTGAAGTATATGGCACAAATTCTAATCCTTCTGGAACATCATCAACTATTTCTGTTGCAAATGCATCTGCTCCACCTTCATTATATATTCTTAAATTATAAGTTACTATATCATTTGTATTAACTTCAACAGCTGGAAGGGCTCCAAAAGTAGGAGTGTATTGATACCCATCTCCGTCTGTAATAGTTGGATTTTGAACAAATCTAGGTTCTCTTCCTGGTACATTTACAGTATTAGTTCCTGTAGTAACTTGTGTTATAAATTTATCTAATGCCAAATCATATTCCACTTTTTTATTTGGTATAGTTAGAAGTATTTCTCCAGTTGCTGGTGAATATTGAATTACCAATTCAACAGATGTTCCATCCTCTAATTGTACAGTTTTAGTTGTAACACTTCCGCCTGTAAAACAAGCATGTATCATTCTAAATCCATAATTAGTTTTGTATTTATAAACAGAAACATCAATTGGTTGTCTTATTGCAACATAATCATTATCAATTCTAATTTCTGTAATAGAAAATCTATCAATAACATGAACATTTGAATCATCAATAACTTGTGTTGCTATTGGTAAAAATCCGTTTGCATCTGTATTATTTTGTATATCTAAAACTGAACCATTTTGAGATACAGTAAATCCTACATCTGGCAAGCCTTGTCCTTCTAAATCTACTTTTCTTATTCTAAAAGAGTATTGTCCTGGTTGAATTACAGGATTTGGTATTGTTAATTCTATAACAACCATTCCATTTACTATTTTACTTGGGTCTATTTGTAATACTCCAGTTACAGTTCTTCCATTTTCTAAAACTAGTTCTTTTTCTTGTGTTGTAATTGAACCTATTGCTTGAATATCTATTGTATTTTCCATAGAAAAACCAACTTTTGTTACTTGATATTTTCCGCCAACTATATCAACATAAGAATATAATGTTACAGGGTCTCTAAGTAATACAAATTCGTCTGCTCCAGAATCTATTTCTCTAATTGTATTAGACATCCAACCTCTATAATCTATTTGATATGTACATCCATTATCACCATTTGCAATACCATTTACATTTGTAACAACTTCTGCTCCATTGTCAATAGTAAATACTGTATCTGCAACAGGTGCCCTTTGAACTGTGTCTTCAACTTTAATTATATTCAATCTGAATAATCCTGAAATTCTTTTATTTTGAACTTTTATTGTTAATTGATTTCCATCAGCAACTATTCTAACATTTCCAGTTGTACCGTCCTCTAATAGGTAGTCAGCATTTGTTACAGCTCCTCCAGCACCTACGAAAGTTAGCCAATCGGATTCATTATGAACTAATGTATAATCTGTTTGTCCTTGTAATGTATAAACAATATTTCCTAAAGAATCAAATGTATAAAATAAATCTATAGGATTTGCTACCGAAATGTATTTTCCTAATTCATCTTGTATTTCTGAAATTCTAACTCTATGAACATTTTGATAATCATATTCTGATGCATCTATTGTTGTATTAGGCAATATATCTACATATCCAAAAACATTACTTGTTTTTTGTTCAACTGGTTCAGAATCTACTTGTATATCAAATCCAATTCCTTCTACAAAATAACCATTCATATCTATTTTATGAAGTCTTATTTCAGTTGAAGATTCTTTAACAATTATACTTTCAAAATCATCATCATCTTCTACACCTCTAACATATTCATGATACTGTGGTGCATATGATTCTAATACTTTTTCAGCAACTGAATTTATTAGTAAATGATCATTTAATTTAAATCTTCCTATATCTATCCATAAATATGCAATATAGAAATAATCGTGAAACATAAAATCATCTAAATTTGCTTCTAATTTAACAATGTCAAGAGCTGTAAGTGTTTCTAAAGAAACTGATGAATCTCTATCTAAAATCACATCACTTGGTTCATTTTTTTCATTTGTAATATTTACTTCTGTATTATCATCTGTAAAATATCTGTATGCACCAATTGATGCCGTATTTATTAAAGTGGTATTAACTGCTGCAGTATCTTCAACTTCGCAAACCACAACAACTTCTTGATAATATTGGCTTTCTCCAAGTAGTGCTTCGGCAACATATCTTAATGTATTTGGAATCCCTTTTCCAGCAATATTAGTTTTATCTGTACTATCTATAGAGTTAATTGAAAGTACGTTTCCACCATCTCTTTGTGTTTGATTTGTTGCAAAATTATTCCAATTTTCTCCATCAATTGTACTTGTATTCCAATTAATCCAATTGTTTCCTGCAGTTGTATTTGCAGCAATTGTATCTGCTGCTAATATTTTTACTCCGCTTGGTAATGAGTCTAAAATGTTTGTTGCACAAGCTCTATAATCATTTCCAATTGCTTCATTATAAACTCTAATTTTATATGTTATTTTATCTTGTTTTTTTACTGTTACAGTATCTTTTCTATGGATATATTCCATAGTAGTATTTCCTTGTGCATAATGTCTTAATTGAAATGTTGCAGTTCTTGTATCAACATCTGCCATTCCAAATAATTTAGGTTCTCTTGAATTATCAAAATTTTCAATATTTGAATTAATTGATTCTACTTTTGATATAAATTTTCTTAATGCTAAATCAACCTCTGGTTGAACTAATACTATTTGCTCAAAATCATCATCATCTTCGAAATTATATTTTGTTCCTCTTAAATAATCAACTTTATATAAATTAGTATATGAGCTTAGGTTTTGTACTTTTGTATTAAAATCATCTGTTGTTTGGCTTGGAATTGTTAAATCTGGTGATAAATTACCTGGAGTCGAATCTATATCTACATATGTTCCATTAGTTGCAACACTTATTTCCGCAAAATTTCTTAATGTTAACTCTTGTGTTCCAGTTAAATTTTCATTAACATTTAATTTTACATCTATAAAGTTATAAGATATTGTATTTGTTGTTGGATTGTATGCATTTAATGTGTTCATTAATGCAGATGTATTAATTATTATTTTATTATATTCATTTCCAGCATCATCTCTATATACATTATTATCTCTTGTACAAATTCCTTGTCCATAAGGGTCTGTATTACCTGATATTTCAACAACTTCCATTGATGTTGGTATATAATCTATTAATTGTTGAGCATATGCATTAACACTTCCTTCATTAAATACATATAATCTATATGTTATGTTAGAATTATTATTTACTTTTAATTTATCTTTGTCTACATTATATATTGCATAATTCGCTCCATTATTTAATGGTGCAGTATCTACATCTATAGTTGGATTAAATCTATCTAAAGGAATACTTCTAGATGTTTGTCCATCTAAATAATCATATTTAATAATGCTTTTTACAAGTGCTAAATCCATTATATTATTTGTTTGTGAACCACTTGCTGATATAGATGCAAATGCTTTACGAACTGCTAATAAATATTGGCTATATCCACCATTTGTTAAAACATAACCTTCAGATGTTATTGCTTTTTTACAATGTACAGTAATTGTGTTTGTTGTTCCTCCTGTTGTATATAATACACCTTCTGGAGCAACTATATTAAATGTTACTGAATTAACTGTTGTAGCTAAAACTACAACTTGAACATCTTCTCTAGTAATACCATTTATTTCTACTACTAAATCATCTTTAACAACAGAAGTTAATCCAGTAATTTTAAAGCTACCTAAAGTTCTAGTGGTAGTATCAATAGCAAAATTTGGTTGTTTTTCTATATTTACACTAGATACTTGATGAGTATATGTATTATTTGCAACAGCTAAAGCTTTTAATCCTGTAACAAAATTTTGTGCATCTACATTATTATATATTGTTGCATAATTATATGAACTATAAGTATTACGACATAATTGCCAGTATACACAGTTTTGTGCTGCAACTATTTGAGCTGGTGTTAATCTGCCAAGTGCTGCTGCTGCTTCAGTATGTCCAGCACCTGTTAATAATTGTTGTAAATTGCTTTTCTCATAATTTACTAATATATTATTATATATTGCATCATATTCTCTTCTTGGAACTGTAGCTATTCCATGATCTACAAGCCACATTGCTGAATGCCAATTTCCTACGCTAGTAAAACGAGATTGTGCTTGTGGATCATAAATACTTATTCTATTAAAGTTTGTATAATAGCGGGTTGATAAACTTCCTCCACCATCAATACAAAAGCCTGTAAATCCATTTTGATCTACAAGTACATCAAAGTATCTATCTATTATATAGTTGTTATCATTTCTTGCGATTCTGATATTCCAATTCTCTCTTACTATTCCAGCCCATCCATTTGACTGTTTAGTAATTCCTATCATGGTTAGTAACGCAAGTATTGATACTACTACTAACAAGATTACTTTTTTGATATTTCTTGTTTTACTTAACATATTTTCCTCCTTTTGACGTTTGGTCTTTTTGTTTTTTGCTTTTTTGTATTGTTCTTTTGTTTGCAATTTTCCGCTTTTTTTCTAACGTCGTTTTGTTTTTCTTATATTCTATTTCATTTTAGCATTTTATTAGTATGTGTCAATATGAGTTTTTTTGTTGTTTTATAGATTTATTTTTTATAATATTTACGGAAATTATGGGTTTATGTGTGTTTTTTTGGTTTATTACATTTTTATAACATTTTTTGGCGAATTTTTGAGATTATGAGCGGAGTTAATGGGTTTGGATTTTTTTAATTCTAGATCAGGGGCTGACACAGTGGTTTTATTTTGGCTATGGTTAGCGTACTGCAATTGGGGAATTATTTTTTCTATGGTTACCGTCCTGCATTCGTGGAATTGTTTTTTCTATGGTTACCGTCCTGCAATCGTGGAATTATTTTTAAATCTTGCTCAGGCTCTCCCACCGATGCTGTAACAGTGCTTTCGCACTTAACAGCCTCCGGCGGTCCCCACGTCGCCTTCGCTTGATTTTAAAAATAGTTCCCATGCGCGGACTAAATAGAGTAATTTAATAGTTTTCTTTACTTATTTCTGTATAAATTAAAAATTTTATTATATTTTGTCAAATTATATTAAGTTTGTTACTAGGAAAATATATAGAAAAATGAGTGCTAATTATAATTTGCCAAATTTAATTTTGTTTTTCCTATTTCTACTGCACTTCTTTGAATTTAATGTTTCTGCTCCACTTGCATGTAATAAAAAAGAACTCCGTGTTATAGTTTATCCAGGCAGTTTATTCTGTAAGACAAGATATCACTGTCATGAAAAAGAACTCCTTGTTAGAGTTTATCTAATAAGGAGTTCTTTCTTAATAAAGTAGTTATTTTAATGTGTTAATACTTAGTTATAGTATAAAATATTTAAATTATATAAAAAGTTATTTAAATTATTATATGACTTTTAAAAAATTATATTTAATATTATTTTACTTATAATATTAATTTTTTTAATTATAGCACGAATTTTTTAATTGATATTGCTCCTGCTGCTATTATTATTGTAAATGCTGCTGCTACTATAATATATGCGATGTTTATTGAATCTCCTGTTCTAATAGATATTAAAACTGGTGCATCATCTATGTCATCTTCGTTTTCTATAAAGTTGTTTGGTGTTGAGTCTATATCTGGCGTTTCAAATTCGTTGTAATCTTTACTAATTTCTGCTGTATTCACTAATAATCCTAGGTTGTTTTCTCCATTTATCCATGTGTATATTATTTCAACTGTTTCTGGTTCTCCACCTACTTTTAATAGCTTATTTTCTAATTGATTTGTTACAACTTTTCCATTTCCAGCGTCTTTCCATAATGGATTGTCTTCTTGTACGAATTTCATATTTTTTGGTGTATAATCTGTAATTTCTTTAACATATCCATCAATTTGACCTTCATTATATACTCTTATTTTGTATTTAAATTTAACAACTATACTTGCTAATTTATTTTTTGGTATATCTACTTTAACTACTGGTTCTAGGTCTGTATAGTTTGATATTTTGTCTGGATGTAATTTGTAAATCAGTCTGTGATCATATTGATTTTTTAGATCTTCTAAATTATTTCCTGGCTCTATTCTTTCAATACCATCTTCTATTATAATTGCTTCATTTACCCATTTTACAAGACTTAAATCAAAATATCTAACTTTTATTTTTTCTAAATCTTGATCATCTTCACCTTCATTCCATACATTTGGTTTAGAATCTATATCTTCAGCTTCTTCATTATATTTATCTTTGTCATCTGTTATTTGAGCAAGATTTATAATTATTCTGTTAGATGTAGACGGCTCTACAACTTTAAACTGAACTTTTACATCTCTGTAATCTGGTTCATCCATAGTGTTTGGGTTGAATGGTTTTAATAGATTTACATTATATGGCAATTTTGTATTTTGATCTAAAATATCTGTATTTGTCATTTTTTTACCATTCTCAAATGATAAATAATTTGTTACTATATAATCTGCTTCTGCTGGATTTGTTGTAATAATACATTTTTTCTTTTCAACAGAATTTCCTGTAGTTTTTCCATCAAGTTCTTTAATTTCAGTACCTTCTGGTAAAGTTAGTATTTCTTGTTGTGTTAGAATTTTGTACATTGTCCATTTATATTTATCATTTATACTTCCGTCATCTTGAATATATGGAACAAATTCTAAGCCCTCTGGTATATCATCTAATACTTCTGATGCGTATCCGTAAGCGTTTCCTTCGTTGAAAATTCTTAATGTATATGTAACAATATTTTTTGTATCAACTACAACTGGTTCTTTTGTATGTTCATAAACATATTTTCCATCTGCATTGATTTTGAATACAGGATATCTATTTGTAATATCTGTTGTTTTTGAATTGTCTGTTACTCCTGTTATGAATTTTCTTAATGCTAAGTCAAACTTTTTGATTTCTTCTAGGTTTGGAATAGTTATGCTAATAAATCCGTCATTATTTAGTATGGCTGAAACTTCAACTGTTCTTCCATCTAAAAGTTCAACTGTTTTTGTAATTCTTGTTCCAAAAACATATTTTATATCTTTAATTTCTTCAATGTTTTCATTAAAGAAATATATTCCATTTGCTCTAAATGTTCCACCAACTATTTCTTTAGTTATTGCAAAAGAAATTGGATTTTTTAATTTAATATATTCATTAATTCCTAAGTTGATTTCATTAATTGTATATGAATCTATTTCTGTATTTTCAATTTGAGTTGTTATAATATTAGTTAATCCGTTTGAATCTGTAGCTGTAAATGCTGTTTGACCAACTTTTCCATTTATTTTTGTGTTTAAACTAAATGTAACATTTTCTAATTTCATATTTGGATTTTTGGCATCTGTTTTTTGTATTTGTAAATTGTATTGTCCTAATAATTTCTTTATTTTAATATTTTCAAAATCTGTATCATCTTGGTCTTGAGAATCTTTTGTTCCTTTTCCTTCAACCCCTGGGTAATATCCCATATGATCATCATTTATTCCATATTTATAATCTGTATAAAAACTTGCAAGATTTAATAATATAGATTTTTCTGTATTATTATTTGTACCAATTAACAAACTGTCTGGAACTGAATCTCTATCTGCAATTTGAACCATTTCACCTTGTGAATTTATTGCAATTTGTTTAGTTATTTCTGCTCTGTTTGTTAATATTTTAGATTCTTCATAACCAGTTACTTTGCAAATTAAAGCAACTTCTTGGTACCATTGGTCACTTATTTCATCATATTTTTTGTTTTCTGTTGCTTGAGCTATTTTTTTAATAGAATTTGTTGGTAATATTTTATTTCCAGTATACGTAATTTTTATTGCATTTAATTCTGTATCAACTGTAGCCGTATAATCCAAATACCCTTCTGCTAATTTCACAAATTCTACACCTTGTGGTAAATAATCTATAATTTCAGTTGCTCTACCATTATAGTCTGCTATTCCGCCTTCATTGTAGATTCTTAATTTGTAAGTTATTTCATCTTGAGAATATACTTCAATAGCTTCTTTTCCGTGGAAGTATAAAGCAGTTCCTTTTGTAGCTCTCATAGCCTCAGACAGAATATTGATTTTTGGTACTCTTGTAACATAAGCATCATAAGAATTTAAATCAACTCCATTTACAATGCTGTTTCCATTAACTGCTGATATATATTTTCTTAAAGCTAAATCGAATTCTTTGTCTATTATTATTAATTGCTCAAAATCATCATCATCTTCTACATCATATTCTGTTTTATTCATCCAAGTTTTTGTCAATTGTGTTTCTATTCTTTTCTCATATTCTAAAATTGATTCATTAGTTTGAGTTTTAATTAATTGTATATTTAGTGAATTTTCATATGAATCTCTGTCAACTATTGGTTTTCCATTTTCGTCTGCAATTGCTTCAACAAATTCTGCACCAATATAATATCCATATTTAGTTATTTCAGAAATATTTGTTAATAGTTTTCCAACAGTGTCAGATACTACAACACATTCAATTTCAACAAAATCTGAATCTAAAGTATTACCACCTGTATAAGCTAGTAATTCTCTATCTTTTAATTTGTTGGTTTTTACTGTTGTTGTTCCATCTAAGTTTTTTGTTGCTATCCAGTTATTTTGTATGTTTACTAGAGAATCTTGTTTAAATTCTAGACCTTGTGGTAGGTAATCTGTAATTTCAGTTGCATATCCATTAATATCACCTTCATTATAAACTGAGATTTTATATCTTACTGTAGCTCCTGTTTTTACTTTATATGCAGGTTTATTCATTATGTATGTAGCAGTTGTTCCATCTAATAATCCTGAAACATTATATGCTCTTAATCTATTAGATACAGGTGTTGAATCTATGTCATTTTCTAATTTGTATTCAACATTAACAATTTGTTTTGTTAATGCTAAATCTAATGTTTGAACCTTAATATTTTCGTAATCATCATCATCTTGTAATCCTGGAACATTATATTTATAGCTTTCGCTCATTTGTTCTGGCCCATATTCAGCTGAACCTTTCCAAGAATCTATGTTTGAGGTAAGTTGATTTATTGTTATACTATTTGGGTTTGAATCTCTATCATTTATGTCTGTATAATTGTTTTTTGCATCATATGCAGTATCTGCTGTTATTTCTGCAACATTTTTTAATACAGTATTTTTGTCTTTGCTTGTAACTTTACAATATATGTAAACTGATCTAGAATCTATTGTATTAGTAGTTTTGTCATATGCTTTTATTAAATTTCCCATTCCCCTAGTACTTGATAAATAATCTGTTTTATAAGAAGCACTAACTTTTTCAGATTGTTCTTCTGTTTTAGTCCAACGATAATCTGTAGTTTCATTTATTCCATAAGAATTTAATTGTTCCAAACCTACAAACTCAAGGCCATTAGCTAGGCTGTCTTTTATTTCAGATGCATACCCATCTAAATCACCTTCATTGTGAATAGTAATTTTATATCTTATAATTGAACCTGTTGGAACAGTTATAAAAGCTTTATTTGTTAGATAGGAGTCTGTTGTTGCACCATTTTTTAAAAGTCCAACCCTATTAAACACTCTATTTGTTAAAATAGTTTGTGCTGTTAGTGCTCCTTGCACATCTGTTTTATTTAATACATAACTTGTTGTTCCATTGTTGTTAACAGGAACATATACATCTGTAATATTTTTTATTAAATGTAGATCGAATTCAGCAACGGCTTCAGTTCTTGCACGACCTTCTAAACGTTTTCCAACTATCCTCTTTTTTAGATTAAACAATGGTTGTTTTGTTGTTAAATTTCCTTCAGTATAAAAATATTGAGCATCTGAAGCAATCCTTTTTGTATCAATATTTAAATTTATATTATATTCTTTTGTTGGATCAAAGTTATATCCATTCTTAAATTGTATAAAAATATTATTGTCTTGTTTTACTATATCATAATTATCATTTCCTATTGTAATATCATTTACTGATACAGAATATCTAGTAAAATCTGAAACAGATAAATTATTATTATTTAAAACAAATGGTCCAACTTTTTTAGTTGTTCTATCTATAATTGCATTAGTTGAGTCCAAATTTAGTCCATCTAAATATGATTGCATTGAATTTGCATTTGGTGAAATATAATTCGAATTGTCTTTCGCCAAAGAAACCATTGCTGTATATATGTAACAATAGTATTTTGTACTTGTATAAGGTGTACTGTTATCTTTTCCATCTCCTGGAATTATTACAGTTCCTGTTATAGAATCTGGTGTAATAATTCCTATATTTGGTGTTAAATTATTAGTAAAATACCAGAATGTTCCTTGTTGAACTGTATAAATTAAATTCTCTCTATTTGCATAATCTGCCATCATACCATCTATCCATGCTGAATCTAAAACAACTCCATAAGTTTGTTCAACTACTTGTTTCTTGCTTTTTATAAGATTTGCAATATTTTCTAGCATCATTGCTTTTGTTTCTGGTTCTGCATCATTTGAAACATACATGTTGTCAATTAACCACATTGAAGAATTATAGTTTTGTCTAGAACCAAATATTTGATTAACTGTTTGGTCATTAATATTATATAAACTTACTCCATGTGTTAAAACTTCATATGCGTTTCTTTGCGCACCACCATTTAGGCAATATAAATTATTATAATTTCCTGTAGTTTCAGCAAAGTGATACAATCTTTTTGAATTAATTGAATAACTCATCTCTCTTAATTCTGACATTGTAATTGTTTGCGCATCTGACACATTTTGGAATGCCATCAAAATTACTAACATAGAAATTATAACTGTAATTATACTTTTTGTTATTATCTTTTTCTTGTTAATGTTCATATATTTTCTCTCCTTTTTGCATATATTAATGCATTTTTAAATTATGTCTTTAAATTATGTTGTCAAATAAAATCTGCACAAAAAATAAAATCATACTAGTGCATGATATTTAATCTCATAATTCTTTATCTTCCGTAGGTTTACCCCGTTTGTTTTGTTTTTTAACAAAGTATGAGAATATTATACCATAACAATATGATTTTGGCAATATTTTAATTGATTTTATTAGGGAAATAAGGGTTATTACAAAATTGCAATTACTTTTTCACTTCACCGGAAATAGGGGTTCATCTTTTACCGAAATAAGTTTTTTAAGATTTTTAAATTTCACACAATATAATTTTTTTGAAATTTTTCAAATTCATACACTAAAGTTTTTTGAGATTTTCTTATCATTGCATTAACAATTTTTTTATGATTTAAATAAAAATTTTCAAAAAAAATCCCTACTAGCATATTCTTTACTAGTAGGAAAAAACTTTTCATATATTTATAATTGATATTTATAGAAAATCTATACTGTTTTCACTATTTATAATTGTTACATACATACATTGAATTATCGATGTTTTAAAACATAGTAATTTTAATTTACTATTCTACTACTACGGCTGTACCCGATGCTACAACCATTAACATATTAGCAATTGTTTCATAATCTACTTTCACTCCAATTATAGCATTAGCTCCTACTCTTTCTGCTCTTGCAATCATTTCTTTTAAAGCCTCTGCTCTTGTATTTATTAATTCTTCTTCATATTCTGTAACTCTTCCTCCAGAGAAATTTGCAAATGCTGCAGAAAAATCCCTTGAGTAAGAAATACCATTTATTATTTCCCCAAATATTACTCCCCTATATTCTTTTATATTTTTGTTACTAAAACTATCTGTCGTAGTTATAATCATATTCTTTACTCCTTTTCCCTTAATAATTTTTAATCAATTTTTTCATATTATTATTTAATACTATTTAAAACATTATCAACTTGCTGTTGATTATTTTTAATCATATTATCAACTTCTTGTTGATACTGTTGTTGATTATCTTTCAACATATCTTCAACTTCTTGTTGATATTGTTGTTGATTATCTTTTTTTAAATCTTCTGCATTTTGATTATACGTTATTTTAGTATCATTTTTTACTTCTTCTGCTTTACTAGCTACATCTTGTTGTAATTGAAAAGTTTTGTTAAACATATCTTTAAAACCTGATCCTACAGCAAAAAAAGAAGCAATAATAATCATACTCATTATAACAAAAAACAATAATGGCAAACCAATTATTAAAAATAAAAACTTCTTAGACTTTTTGTCTTTTTTTACATAATTAATATTCTGATTCTCTTCTTTTTGATTTTCTCCTGTTGGAATATATTTTGTATCTATTCCAACAAATTCTCCACTTGCATTAGTTGATTTTACATTATTTGTATTCACTTTGTTTGACTTATCATTATTTGATAACAATTCATCTGTATTAACATTAAAATACTCTGAGATTTGAACTAATTTACCTATTTCCGGAGTTGTTTCTCCAAGTTCCCATTTTGAAACTGTCTGTCTTGACACATTCAAAACATCAGCTAATTCTTGCTGAGACAATCCTTTTTCTTTTCTTAACTTCATCAATTTTTCATTAAAATTCATTTAATACTCCTCCTTTGATTAATAATTAAATTATACCGCATTAGTTTATTATTATCAACCAATTAAAGTTGGAAATTTGTCAACTTTTCTTAACATTTTGATTAATTTTTCTGGCAAAATTTACATACTAAAGATTTTTAAGATTTTCTCCAAAACTCAGACACTAAAGGTTTATATGCATAATTTCTTATAGTATCATAACTTAATTTTTCATAATTTTTTTTATTGTGTTTTCCTGTAACAATATATCTTAAGTACTGTTGCATGTATTCGTCTATTTCTTTTAAAGAGTCCTGAGTTGTTATTATTGGAAAATACCATCTTGACCATGTAAGATCTGTATTATCACCTTTTAAATCATAAAATTTTTTATTGAATTTTCTAATCATTGCCTTAACAGCTCTTTCACTATCCGCATCTTTTTTTAACATCCAACGTCTAATTTTCCTTGCGGTTCTTCTAATTTTGCCCTTGATTTTTTCTTTAGCAACATTAGAAATATCAATTTGATTATTTCGATACTCGAAACCTAGGAAAGACCAAGTGCCTCCTGGTAAAATATACTCTTTTTTAGATTCATTAATTAAAAGACCTTTTTCTTGTATTCTCTCTTCCAAAAGTTTTATTGTAGTTTCAAATGAATTCTTATCAGTAAAAACTAAAATATCATCAGAATATCTTGAGTAGAGAATGTTATTTTCTTGAAAAAATTTGTCTAAATCTGTTAAATATAGATTCGCTAAAAAAGCAGAAATTGGAGTTCCTGCCATTATTCCCTTTTTCTCAAGAATTATTCCCCCATTAAAACCAGTTTTATCATTACTTAAAATAGACTCAAACAAATAGTACAATTGTATATCTTCAGACATCAATTCGCGTAAGACTGGCAAAAGTTTATCTATATTTACACTATTAAAATAATTCTGAATATCTATTTTGTAACCATACATTTCGCTTATTCCCGTAGTGTTTACAATTTTTCTCACAGCATTTTTTACACTGTAATTTTTTCTAAATGAATAACAATTTTCTGCAAAAATATTATTATACTTTTCTAAAAGCAAAAATGACAATACTTTTAATATCATCATTTCATCCTCATTAAATGTATAAATTACTCTTTTCTTATTTGTTCTTATTTTATTTATTGTATGTTTTGTAGGATTTGAAAAAACATACTTATAATCAGCAATTTTTTTTGCGATCTCAATATATTTTTTTCCATTTATATAATTTTTAAAATACTCTTTTTCTTTATTTGTTAATAAGTTGTTATTGATTTTATAATTCAAAAATTCGTCCCAAACTTCATGTTTTAACAATTTATTTAATAAACTATCCACAAACTACCCCGATTTCTATACTATTTTATAATATAATAAAAAAGCAAAAAGAACAATTTTGAAATTGATTTATCAATACAAGACTGAACTTATAGTAGCCACTTGCACAACTTATTTAACTATAAGCTTCATCTCACCACAAGTGTTGTTACATCTTTTTGCTTTTTTGCATTATATTCTATTTATACATCTTAGTCAAATTTTAAATACATACTATAAAATTTCTACCTAATCTTTTTCACTTCACCATTTCTACCTAATATATTTTGAATCTTCGAAATATGGGATATCCTGTTTTGAGAAACTCCATATAATTTCTACCTAATATATTTTGAATCTTCGGAATATGGGATATCCTGTTTTGAGAAACTCCATAAAATTTCTACCTAATATATTTTGAATCTTCGGAATATGGGATATCCTGTTTTGAGAAACTCCATGGAGAATCTGAAATAAGGATTTTCCATAAATCTGAATATGGTTTAGTTGTAAAGTCCTCGCAAATATTTCCCCATTCAATTTTTGGAAGAATATCTAATGGATTTATTGTATTTTCCAAACCGGTTAGTTCCGTATCAGATTTTCTAATTTCTAAATGTAAATGTGGAACTCTAGAACCACCACTACATCCTGTTTTAGCTATAATATCTCCTTGATTTACAACATCTCCCTTTTTTACTAAAAATTCGCTTAAATGTGCATATATAATTCTTTTTCCATCATTATTAATTATCTCAATTTTATTTCCATAACCATCATTAAATGCATCAAAACCTTCAGTTGTAGTTCCATCGAACTCTGCTTTATCAACTATACCATCATAAATAGCACAAACTTTTGTCCCAATATCTGCTGTAATATCAAAACCAGAATGTTGTCTTTTTTTAAATAAGACATAATGATTTTCCCTTATCCCATATTTATCATGTTCTGCAATTTTGTATTTAGGCATAACTGGCCATATATATTTATTATCCATTTTCCCTCTTTTCAAGATATAATATCGTTCATATTTTCAAAATATACTATCTTTCATATCAAAAAACTAATATTTTTTTGTTAAGAAAATACAGTGCGAGGATATATTTTAACAAAAAATCAAAAAACTAATATCTTTTTTTATCAAAACGTAGCATATTTTTCGTCTTCACAAAACTAATATCTTTTTTTGTTATTAAAACGTTTTATATTTTTCGTCTTTACAAAACCAATATCTTTTTTTGTTATTAAAACTTTTTATATTTTTCGTCTTCACAAAAATCTACTATCTTTCACAGTCTATAATTTCATTAAATTCATTTTTTTCATTAATTTCTGCTGTTTTTAGTTCTTCTAATTTTAACATTAATATATCTATTTTTTTAGATTTACTACAAACATTAATATTTCCTTTATAATTCGCATGATTTTGTTTTATTTTGTCAATTCTGTTTATCTCGTCTAACTCTATTTTTAGCTGTTCCTCAAGTATTTCTCTTCTCTCACTATTCAAAATTGTTATATTCTTTGGGTTATAATCATATAACACCGCTAATTTGTTTTCCATTTTATTTAAATATTTATCTGCTTTTTCTCTTTCAATTTTACAAATATGAACCTCTCGGTCCCTTCCTTGTCTTCTTTTTACAAATAAACTATCTTTCAAACCAAAAAATTCAGAAACATATTTTGAAGATAAATTTTCACGATGAAGTGTAGAACATAAAAATACTTGTTCCCCTGATTTTTCCCTAAAATATTTATTAATATGATTTTTTATGGCTTCAAACACCAAAATTCTTGCTAATCCAGAATTTCTTTGTCTTGGGTCTGTAATATATGTATCTATTTCTATAGAATTTTCTGTGTTTGCTTTATAATATTCTTTTAAATCGAACTCAGGCTCTTCATAAATTTGTAATGCTCCCTTTTCCAATATGATGTTGTGTTCTAAAGAATCTTCAGAAAACATTAGATTATTAAACTTAATAAGATTATTATATTCAGGTTTACCGGAATTTATAGAATTATTATGTTCATGTTTACCAGAATTTACAGAATTATTATATTCAGGTTTACTAGAATTAATAGAATCTTTATATTCCAATTTATGAGGATTTGTGAGATTATAATATTCCGGTTTACTTGAATTTATAAAAGAATCATATTCAAAAACATCTAAATGTTTATTTATGTAGTCATTTGGATTTCTTCCAAATTCATTAATAATATTTTCAGATGTAATCCAATAAAATTGTTCATATAAATTACATAGTTTTTCATTTCCTAGCTCTTTCACATAAGTTGACATATGAGTATTTAAGGACTCGCGTAAAACACTTTTTTCGTGAAACTGATTTTCCGAATCCAATAATTCACAAGTTAAAAACTCCATTATGTTCTTGCAGTTTTCCTTTTCTTTTAATACTTTTTCCTTAGAATACTTATATGCATCCAATTTCAATTTATATGCATCAAGCATATCTTTTTTATATTCTAATTCAGATGAATAATTATTTTTTATATATGAATTATATTTTTCGCCATATTTAAAATATTTTGTTATATCATTATATGTAAAAGGATTTTGCCCTTGAGTTATATATGCTGCAGAAATCACCTGTTCTTGCTCATTTACTGCAACTATAACTGTGTTTTCATCTGAATCTACATATTGTTCAATATCCTGTTTTCCAGTGATAAATAATTGTCCAATCTTCCCCTGTTTTTGCATATTTTCTAGAACCATTATCTCTAATTCTGCAATTTGCTCTAAATATTTTAACTTATTATCTTTTGTAAGTTCTAGTATTTTGTAATTTTTCATAGTTTACCTCTTATTGGTAATATAACAACACACTATAATTATAATGCATTTTTATCCTTTTTATAACTGTAATTTTTTATTATATCATAAAATATCTGTGTTCCAAGAAGCATTGTATCAGTATCAACATTAAATCCTTCACTATGCTGAGGATAGTAAAGTTTTTGTCCATTTCCAACAAAAATATAGGCTCCTTTTCTTTTTTCTAAAAAGTAAGAAAAATCGTCTGAGCACATAGTTCTGTAGTCCTTAACAACTTTTTCTTTACCACCTATTTTTCCAGCAATATTTTCTAACAATACACATATCTTTTCATCATTAACAACTGCAGGATAATTACCTTCTTTAAAAGAAACAATTGCCTTTGCATTCAAACTTTTTGCAATACCTTCAGATGTTTCAATTATTCTATTCCTAATTAATTGCCTTATATTATTATTATATGTTCTAAATATACCCTTCATTTCAACTATTTCCGGAATGATATTATTGCTTGTTCCACCATTTATAGCAGTAATAGATAATACAATATCATCATTTTCTTTTTCATAATTTTTTACAATTTTGTTTATTTCTATATTTATTAAGCTAGCTATATGAATTGGATCAATACATTTTTCTGGCATTGCTGCATGCCCACCTTTTCCTATAACCTTAATATCAAAAGGGTCTGTGGCAGACATAACTGAGCCACTTTTTATTCCTATTGTTTGTTTTGTAAGTTCACTCCATATATGCAAAGCAAATACAAAATCCACTTCCGGTTTATTTAATACACCTTCGGTTATCATGTTTCGTGCACCACCAATAGTCTCTTCTGCAGGTTGAAATAGTAATTTAATATTTCCTTGTATTTTTTCTTTATTTATACTAATTAAATCTGCTAATGCAAGCATTATTGTCATATGTGCATCATGTCCACATGCATGCTTCATTCTTCCATTTTCGTCCATTTTTAGAGCGTCCATTTCGCATCTAAACAATATACAAGGTTTATCTCCATTACCCTTAAATGTGGCAACAATTCCAGTTTTTGCAATATTTGATTTCATGGTAAAACCTTTAGCTTGTAATTGTTTTATTATATACTCAGATGTTTCAAATTCGTTATATCCACTTTCCGGATGCTTAGAAAAAAACCTTTTATAAATTTTTATTTTTTGTTTCAAATTTTTTACTTCATCATCAATAATCATATGTATTTAGTTTACCTTCCAAATATTCAAAATGTAGAAATTATAATAATATTTTTCTTGGATAACAGTAAGATTATCAAGTTTCTCAATTATATAAATAAATCTTAAAAAATTATATTTATACTCATCTTGATACATGATTTCACTTCCTTTTTAATAATATAACATATTGTGGTTCATAATTCAATATTTTGCATAAAAAATGTAAACTCAAGCCTTATAAATTTAGTATTTTAATACTTTTTATTAAGGTGAGTTTACAGTTTGAATTTTATTATTATATTTATATTTAATTTATATTGCTAATTTTACAGTTTAAAATTTTATTATTATATTAATTATTTGATTTATATTATTGCAATAATTAAATGATTTGTTGTTAATAATTTGATTTTATAACTGTCCAACCATTTGTTACTGAGTAAATCGGGTCTACTATATACTCTCTTGCAGTTGTATTTATTGCATTTGCAACATCTGCTCCAATATTTGGATACCCACCTGAGTAAGGTCCCCATACATATAGATTCCCTTGATCATCTAATGCTTTATAATTTGTATTATCAACAATATTTACCCCAGGAATTTCCATGTTTGGATATTCTGGAACTTCATTTGAAGGCTCATAATCTGTTACTTCTGTAAGAACTCCAGTTTCAGAAATTACATATACTTTTCCATTAGATAATTCTACATGTGTTGAATCTAGAACAGCTGTTATATCTTTTCTTTGTAATAAATTTTGATATAACGGTGCCAAATTTAATTCTTCAACACTTATAATTTCATATGTATTACGATTGTATATAACATTCCATTTTTTATTATTAGCATTAATAGTAGTTATTGCATTATTACTTCCAATATCTGTGCAATTATTTTTTAATAATTGATTTGCAATTTGTAGTTTATTAGTAATATTTGTATTTCCAAATATTGATTGAGTTATACTATCAAATTTTGTACATACTTGCATAGATGTAATACTATATCCCCATTCATAAATAACTCCATCAGAGTCTACTGCCAGCATATAATTTCCAATTACTTTACCAGTACTTGTAGAATAAGTAATTACATAATTATTCATAATAATATCTGTTATATTTTTCTGATAAATTGGCAATGTTGAGTTTGCAGTTATGTCTACTGGTGTTGAAACAGGAGTGGTAGAAGTATAACCAAGCATTTTATTATTTGCAGCTCCTATTACATACAACTTACCTTGTGAATCTAACATAAATGATGTTGTTCCAGAACTTTCAAGTTTATTAATACTTGGAATTGTTGTAGATATATTTTGTGGTATTTCACTTATAAATGTTCCTTTTCCCCATGCCCAAACTGTATTTTCTCCAAATGCAATCATATAATTTATAAAACCAGATGTTGTTTCATTTATTTTATAATCCTGAATTCCGGTAACTCCATTTACACTCATAAGAGTTAATTCTTGCGCTGTTTTTCCTAGAATGTTTCCAGATGTCCATACTGAACCTGCAGTATATACTTTTCCATCGTTTCCTAAAGCAACTAATACATTACTTGTAATATCAATTTTTGTAATTTTAAATGTTTCACCATTATTTACAATTTCAGTAGATAAATCAGATACACAAATTGGTGAATTTTTATTTTCTTTATCACCTGTTGCAAGATTTCCATTAATATTAGAACCCCATGTCCATATTTTACCATTACTATCTAATGCTGCAATACTAACAGAATTTGAATATGATGTGTTTGTATTTTCATATAAACTAATAGATTCAATTTTAGAATTATTGTTTACATATGCATTGTTAAAATCAGTATTTGCTATATTTGTTATACAAATAGGAGTTGAAGTATACATAGTTGTTCCATTTCCAAGCTGACCATCAAAATTGTATCCCCATGACCAAACTTTACCATTACTATCTAAACAAATAATACTATAACTGTTTTTATAAATATTTGACCTTACATATAATTTTTCTATCTTAAAGCTTGAATTATTAATATACTCATTAGCTAATTCAGTTCCTGCAATATCACTTATACATACTGGAGTAGTTATGTTTGCGATGTTTCCATTTCCAAGCTGACCAAAATTTCCATTTCCACATGCCCATACTTTTCCATTTATATCTAAACCAATATAATACAACATATTATCATTATCAAATTTGTATTGAATATCTTTAAACTCAATATCTTCTGGCAAATTATCCATAATATAAACTGGCTTACCTAAACCAATTCTATATATTTTATTATCAGAAGCTATTACATATTTTCCACTTATTATAGTATCTTTAATTGTTTTTCCGTATAGTGGGCTTTCTTCTATAACAACTTTTTCACTTATATTTATTGGGTCCCCTGTTTCCGGGAAGAACCAATATTTATTATTTATATCTTTTAGTATTTTTTCATTATATATTTCAGAAAATTTAGTTTCGTATAAAATATTGTTTTTAGGATTGTTCATTAATACATTATTATTTGGCACAACTGAATCTCTGTATAATTTTTGATTTGTTATATTAACAAATTCATTATTATATTTTTTGTAATATCCATCAAACAATCTTTTTCCATATAAATTCCCCTCTGAATCTATTGCCATATTATCAGTGTTTTGTAAAATAGTTTTTCCTACCAAAGCTCCTGTCGGTTCAAATACTTCTGTAAAAGCCTGTGAAGGAGTTTCAATTATAAATGTATGATTTCTCTGATCAGCTCTGAATTTTAAATTTGCATATCCATAAACATTTCCTAAAGAATCTTTAACAGTATTATTTGTTTCATTAAGTTCAACAATTGTTTTTCCATATATACTACAGTAATTTATATCACTTATACAAACTGGCGAACTGTATCCTCTATCATAAATATTATATCCCCAATTCCAGATTTTCCCTGTATTATCTAGTGCAAAAAAACTATAATCAGCGGTACCTCCATAATTACTTAAAACTTTTGCCATCTTGACAATTTTAAATTCTGGGCTATTTAAATATGCATTATTTAGTTCAGTTCCTGTTATATCACTTATGCAAACAGGTATTGATTGAAAAGTGCTATCTGCTCCATTACCTAATATGCCATAATTATCACTACCCCATGTCCAAATTTTTCCATTTTCATCAACTGCTGCATAGAAAGATTTAGGAACTGTAGCAGATGGAAGATTACTTAGGTTATTAAAATAACCTATATAATTTGTTTTTTCTAACTGAGAAATTACTTGTACTACATTAGTATTCAAATACTTTGTCAAATACTTTTCACTATATAAAATAGTTTTAGAAATTCCAGATCTATTTACTGCATATATCTCGCCTTTATCAGTATCTAATTCAACATAACCCTCTGTGATTATTTTACTTACTTTTTTATCATATAATGGATTATATCCTTCTGAAAAAATTCTTTCATTGTTATGCCATATTTGTCCAAATTGATCAATCCAATCACGTCCATTTCTAAAGTCAAAATCAACTAAATTTCGTGGATAAGTATATGAATCCGTATAATTGATATATGATAGATTCCCATTAATTTCTTGTATTACTAGGCCAGATGAACCTACAACCTTAAATTTTTTTATTATTTTATCTTTATATTCGATAATATTACTGTCTGTTAAGCAAATTGCATTATTTCCTTTTATACTTAAACCTGAAATAGAACCTTCTAGCATCCAAAGTTTTCCTTCTTTATCTCGCGCAATTGTTAAGTATCCATTATATGACATTTGTATTTCTACAAACCTTGTTCCATTTTGATATGCCATTCTTAAATTATTATATACTTCATTTGATAAACATATTGGATCTGTGTTATTATTTATATACCATATTTTACCATCTTTATCAATCGCATATATCAGGCCATCTGAGACAGCAATATTTATTAATTCGATATTATATAAAGAGCTATTAGGATTTTTTGATATACAGTCTGTGTTAATCCAAAGTCTTCCTAACGAATCTATAGCTATAAATCCATCAACTACATCATCTAGATTTTGTTCTATATTTACAATTTGAACTCCATCTTCTAATTCGAAACGATCTGTTACGTCAAGGAATACATGGCTTCTATATACATCTAATAAATTTGGACCATACGCTCCGCTAAAAAATACTTTTCCGCTTTCAGTAACAAGCATATTAGAATATGAAGCATTATCAAAAGAAGCATCTATTATCTTCTCATTTTCCAATTCTGGAACTAGTTTTAAATTATTAAACCCTGAATCTTCTCCCTGAGCTATCTCTTCTCCATACCCATAACTCCATAGCCTTCTTTTTTCATCAATTGCAAAAATATTAGGTGAACGTGGAGAATACACTTCCTCGAATTTAAGATTATATTCTAAATTTTTAGTATAACCAAAATCAATTGGTTCGATACCATAATAACCGTAGTATTGAATTGCACCAAGATCTCCTCTATCGTTATCACTACCAAATCCCCACAAATTTCCATTAGAATCTAGTAAAATAGTTGCAAGATAATCATAACTAACTGCTATATCAACAATATTTTTTCCAGAAATAATTGATGTTTCAGAAAGACATATAGGATTTGAATTTACAGGTGCGCCCATTCCTGCAAGTGCATAATTACTTCCTGTTCCCCATAATCTACCTATTTCATCTATAAAGTAAGTACTATTATAATTTCCAGATTTAACTTTTTTTATTTTATATCCTCCGAATGATTCTTTTGGTAGTTTTATTGGTACAGCTGAGTGTTGCGTATTACCAATACCTAATTCTCCCTCTGAGTTTTCTCCCCATGTCCAAGCATTTCCTTCTGTATCAATAGCAACACTTGAAGATCCAACTGAAATACTTTCTATCTTTACTCCATTAAAATCATTTGATTTGTCTGATATACAAATAGGTAAACTTGAGCTAGATGTGCTTCCATCTCCAATGTATGAGGAACCAAACACCCAAACTCTACCATTATTGTCTAATACGCCAACTTTTCTATTCCAAGTAGGTGATGTTGATATTTGTACTAACTCTATTCCATCTTCATACAATTTTTTAAATGGATGATTATCTATATCACTTATACATACAGGGATATTAGATTTATTAGACGTACCATCCCCTAATTCAATTCCCCATGACCACATTTTTCCGTTTGAATCCAAGGCATAACTGCTGCCTTCTCCAGCCTCAACTTCTCTTATTTTAATTCCATTATCATAAGCTACTTTAATAGGATTTCCTTCCAATTCACTTATACAAATAGGAGAATTTGTAATTGAATTTTCTGTTCTTCCAATCCCAAGTTGTTCACCCATGAATCCCCATGACCAAACTTTTCCGTTACTATCTAAAGCTACTACATGATTAGGCCCTTGTGCAAAATCAATAATTTTTATATTATTTGGAAGGTTTATTTTGTTTGGTTCTGTTTCAGTATCTTGACCTGACTGAATCATAAAATCTGTTCCTCCGCCATATTCGCCTGCATCATTTGAACCTATAATCCACAATTCTCCACTTTCGTTAAGAATTATAGTATTTTCATCACCCATTGAAATTTTTACTATGGATTTTTTTGTCATTTGTAAACTAATATTTTCCACTGCGTTTTGTGCTATTTCTACTGTTTCCGGTACATCTTTTTGCATTCCGAACCCTGCTGTTACATCAACTAGTCCGACTTCATAAGTTCCTACTGGTAGGTTTTTAAGTTCTACTACACCTGATTTTAATATAACTTCAGGTGTTGCATCTGGCAAGTTGCTTGTTGTGTAATCTCCTGTTAAGGTTTTTGTGAATTTTACAAGTTCGCCTGTTGCTTTGTCTACAACTTTATATTTTGAACGTGGCACATATTTTGTTTCGTTATTTTTGTCCACATATACTGTAGATAAAGTTACTTGTCCCCTTGGGATGTTTCTTTGAATTTCTATTCTTACTATTCTTACAACATCATTGTAAACTATTAATTGCTTATTAGCTGCCAACGAATACCCTTCTGGAATACTTGTGTTTACTAATGTGTATGTTCCTGCTGGTAATCCATTTATTATTATTTTTTTGTTACTTGTTGTAAATTCTGTTCCTACTGAACCTAATACAACTGTTTGTCCTTGGCTGTCTAGCAATCTAAATCTTGCATTTGGTATTTCGTCTCCATTTTCGTCAACTACATACACAACTGCTTTTGTTATTACTTCTAGTTTTTGTTGTTCTACATCTACTTTACTGTAATTGTCTATTAGGTCTTGCCCACCAAATTTAAATTCTGTGTTTATTTGATTTCTTAAAGTTAATTCTAATTCACTTGCTGGATTTTCTGGACCGTTATCTAAAATTTCTACAATATATTTTCCCTCTGTGTTTGCTGTTATTCTATTTAACGCAATTCCGCCGACTTTTCTGTAATATCCTTCTGTTTCATATTTTGGTTTATATGTTTCTTCAATTTCATATGTTCCTGGTTCTAATCCAATTATTGTTCCTTTTTGGGCACTACTAATAAATGTATAATACACTTCTTTTGTATTTACATTAGTAATTTTTACTTCAAAACTTTCGTTTTCATTTAATTTTGCTTGTTCAAAATCTTGTGCAGTAGCTGTTGTGCCAGTGCTGTTTATTATTTCTTTATTAATTATTAATTTTGTATTTAAATTTTCTGGTCTTTGGTTTATTTCAAAAACGGCATACCCAGTTCCATAGCTTGGAACTTCTACTACTTGGCTTACATCTTTATCATATCCATCTGGCACTGTAAGTTGCTCAACTAGGTAATTTCCAGATTTTATATCTTTTAATTCTGCAAAACTTGGATTTAAAACCCCATTGTCTCCAGCCACTTCTATTCTTGTGTCCTCAGTTAAATTTCCTTGTCTATCTAAACCACCATCAAATTTTGTGTATGTTCCATCTTCATTTATTTCTACTTCTGTAACTCTATAAGTAATTCCTGTTAATGTGCCACCTTTTGGGTTTGTTTCTGTAATTACTTCTAAATTCCCTTTTGTTCTTTTGTTTTCAACATCAATTACTAATGGGCTATCTACTGTATTTGCAGTTGTTAAATTTACTGCAATTGGTTCTACTGATTCAAAATAATCTGGCACAGTTTCTTCAATTTCTTCTAATTGATATTCCCCACCTGTTGAAATTGGAGCAGAAATTCCATATGCTACATTATTTTGTGTGTCTATTTGGTCAATTGTTATTTCTTCACTTACATTTCCACCTGCAACATTTTTTCCAACAACTCTAAACTTGATTCCGGCATTTACTACTTTTTGTGGATCTGTAATTCCTTCCAAAGTTTTAACAACTTTAACAAAACCTAAACCTGTATGCACATTTGTTATTTCTTGTGTTGTAGTTTCTGCAGATTTACTTGTTTCATTATATTTTACCTCTACTGTTGTTCCTAGCAAACTATTTACCTGTTGCCCATTTACAGTATAATAAACATCATATCCATCTGCGCTTACCTCGGTTACTGTATATTCTCCAATTTCTAGTGCCACAGATGCATTACCATCTTGGTCAAGGGAAATTGTTCTATTTACATTGTTTCCGTAGTGAGATGTTCCTTCAACTTTTACTTGGAAAGAACTTAAATCACCTATGTCTACTCTATTTGCCCCATCTTGTAAATACGCTGTTTTTTTAATTTCTAGAATTCCTCTTTTCCATCTATTAGAAAGAGTTACTGAGTAATTTTGGGCATTTTCAGTTAATGAAATTGACCTTCTAAGTGCAACATATCTTTCAATTTCTGTTCCCTGTATTTTTGGAATATCAATTTCTTCTATAGTATAATCACCCAAATACAAATCTGATAATGTAATTGTTGCTGTTAAATTATCTGGCGCAACCTCTACATTTACCCCAACATCTGTTGAATAATCATTTCCTATTATTATTGTTTTTTCGTAATTTGTTCTTACTGTATTACCAAGTAGGTCAACATATTGCACATACCCAGTTCCTTTTATGTCAAATGTTAAGCCTTGAACAGAGTCACCAGCTGGAACTGTTTTAACAAATGTTAAGTTTGCTCTGCTTAATTGGTTTTCCACTGTAACACTTTCTTCTGGCTCGTTTATTACTATTTCTTGTGCAGGAGCATGCCATCCATATATACCTTGGTATTCTGTAACTTCATATGTTCCATATGGAATTCCATTAATTACTAGCATACCAGTTTCTGGATCTGTTGATTTGAAAACATCATATGTGCTTCCTGTATCTTTTGATTTAATTCTAAAATTTACAGAACCTTGTTGGTCATTTGTATCATTCCAAGTTTTTTGAAGTGTTAATTTAGACCTTTCTAATTTGTTTTCTGCAAGTATTTCAACATAATCTCCATTAACTATCTCTGCAGTTAGATATTCATCTATACCTTTATATCCTGGTATAGTTGAAACCTCTACAAGCCTGTATTGACCTGCTGGTACATCTGTAAATTCTGCATGTCCAGATATATTTGTTCCAACTATTCCTTGAGGTGTTGTTCCACTTGTTACAAGAGTTTCGCCTGTTTCAACATTTACAAGCTTAAACTCAATTCCATTTAAATTAATTCCTGATGGAGCAGTTCCAACTGGCAGGTTTTCAAATTTCTTTATAACTCTTATTGTTCCATTAGGATTTCCATTTTGCACATACGCAGGAGCAGGCTCAAGCACCCTTGTTTCTGTTTCGCCTTCTTTTATATAACTTATTGCTGTAGCTTGCGCAGTTTTTCCTTCAGCATCAGGCATAGTCATTTCATATTCAACTAATAAAGCAGAATTATTTAGCAAAGTATACTCTGAATTCATTTTAATTTGTATTGTTGTTACATCTGCAATACCATTTGTATACCCTGCATAACTTGCGTCAAACATTGTTGTTGTAGTTGCAAGAGGATTGTTACTATATCCAATTGTGTAATTAGTTGGATCAACCTCTGTTCTAGTTCCATTTAATCTCTTATAAACTTTAATATTATTCAAATCTGTTAGACTCAAATCT